>Ga0183101_1000012_pt3 | contig 91521 bp, 76 predicted proteins | sample Biomet3_FD_127790 | JGI IMG/M metagenome (GOLD analysis project Ga0183101, IMG submission 127790) | Microbial communities from bioreactor (seeded with sewage sludge) at LBNL, California, USA - Biofuel metagenome 3 | ecosystem: Engineered > Bioreactor > Anaerobic > Unclassified ... | reverse complement strand
AAATGCTCAAAGAATAAAAGACTTTGATATTCCATATCCTACAGTAAAAGAGCAGACACTTATAGCTAACATTCTTTCTTCTCTTGATGACAAAATTGAGTTGAATAAACGTATAAATGATAATTTAGAGCAGCAGGCACAGGCGTTGTTCAAATCTTGGTTTGTGGATTTTGAGCCATTTAAGAATGGGAAATTCGTAGATTCTGAGCTTGGAATGATACCGGAAGGATGGAGAGTCGGAAGCCTTTCTGAACTATTGAATATCAGATATGGAAAAGACCATAAAAAATTAGGTGATGGAAACATTCCTGTCTATGGTTCTGGTGGCATAATGCGATTTGCAAACGGAATCTTATTTAATGGTGAATCAGTATTAATCCCTCGAAAAGGCACTTTAAACAATGTACTATATGTAAATCATCCTTTTTGGAGCGTTGATACAATGTTCTATTCTATTGAAAAAATATCCAATACACTAAAATACTGCTACTTATTATTGTCAAATATAAATATAGCTTCAATGAATGTAGGCTCAGCTGTCCCCAGTATGACAACAGATATATTAAACAATATGAAAGTCATAATCGCAAAAGAAAACATATATAGTGCTTTTAATGAAGTTATTTCTTTGCTGTATTTGAAAATACAATCGAATAACGATGAAAATACCAGATTGTCAGCGATTAGAGACTCAACTCTCCCCAAGCTTATGTCAGGCGAGCTAAAAATTAACGATTTACACAGCTAAATTCTCATTTATGGAAGAGAACAAAAAGCAATATAAAAGCGAATGGAGTGAATGGAATAAATTTCCAGACCCGCGAATATGTGATTATATTTACGCGCCTTTTGGATCTGGTGTCTATCAATTAAAGAATATAAGAACTGGAAAATATGTTTTGTTTGGGATGGGAAAACATCTTGCACAACGTATGACTTCTTTGCTTCCACATCCATTGGGAACTAATACTCGTAATAATGAAAATAAGAGACGGTATATACTTGAAAATATAGAAGATATTGAATATCGTACGATATGTTTTATGCACGAAAGTGAAGCGAAACAATTTGAAAGAGAAGTCAAGTATTCTGAAAGTTATATCTTCAATACTTAAAAAAAGGGAATTTATGAAAAAAAATAATAGAATAAAAATATCAGACATAGCTATTAATATATGTAGTGGAGGGACTCCTAAAAGTACATGTCCTGAATTCTATGGTGGTGATATTCCTTGGTTAAATACAAAAGAAATAAACTTCAATAGAATTAATAGCACAGAAAAAACAATAACAGAGAACGGACTGAATAGCTCTTCTGCTAAATGGATTGAGAAAAATTCCATAGCGGTAGCTATGTACGGTGCTACAGCGGGAAAATCTGCAATAATAGAAATACCTTTAACAACCAATCAGGCTTGTTGTAACATTACTATTGATGCTAACAAAGCAGATTATAGATTTGTCTATTATGCGCTTTTTAATGATTCCCAAAGATTAGCCTCTTTAGCAAATGGTGGTGCCCAACAAAACTTAAATGCTCAAAGAATAAAAGACTTTGATATTCCATATCCTACAGTAAAAGAGCAGACACTTATAGCTAACATTCTTTCTTCTCTTGATGACAAAATTGAGTTGAATAAACGTATAAATGATAATTTAAATACAGCAGCATAAATAATTATAATGATATGGATTCGAGAACATATTAGTAAAATGCCCAGTTTCAGGTATCTTGAAACTCATATTTCAACTATTGAAGAAACAGTTGAAACTAATCCTGCATTATGCATTGAAACATGCAAGAGCCTTATAGAAAGCCTTTGCAAAACAATTCTCACAAATAGAAATGCATTTCATAATGAAAGCACAAAGTTTCAAATCTTAGTAAAACAAGCATTAGATACTCTAATTAGCCACGAAGTTTATAGTAAGGAGCTGAGTGAACTCGTTAGAAGAATAGCATCAGTCTCTCAACAGATCGGAGAAATTAGAAACTTTTCTGGATTTGCATCTCATGGACAAGATATGAAGCATACTCGCCTCAATTCCACTCTATCTCTACTGACCTATAAAATTACAGATGTTATTGGGGGATTTATTATGCATTACTATATTAATCATTCTACAAAACCTGATTCCCGCATTCATTATGAAGACTGTCATTCATTTAATGAATTCTTCGATGAAGACTATCCATTAGAGATAGGTGGGGTGATCTTATCAGCATCTGAAGTCTTGTATAGCCAAGACTACGAAGCCTATAAAGAGAACTATTATTCATATTTAGATAACCTTAATAAAGAAGGATAACTATGTCATTCACAGAAAACGATTATGAAAGAGCAATTATTCCTCTCTTTGAGAATATGGGATACCTACATCTATATGGTCCGAAGATAGAAAGAGACTATTTTACACCTTTCTATGAAGAACAATTGATAGATAGTCTGCGCATCATAAATCCGGATAAGCCAAAGATCGCCATCAACGAAGCTATTACTAAGTTGCGGAATATCGAGACCGGCAATTTAGTGCAAAAGAATGAGCTATTCACAGACTACCTTCAACACGGTATAGAAGTTTCTTATTACGATGGAAAAGAGCAGCGACATGATATCGTTTATTTGATTGACTATAAGCATGTAAATAATAACAGTTTCCAAATCATTAATCAATGGACATTTGTTGAGCACTCCGAAAAAAGAGCGGATATTATTGTATTTGTAAATGGACTACCTCTAATTGTTGTCGAATTAAAATCCCCTTCTCGAGAAGAGACAGATGCTTCGGAAGCATATCGGCAACTACGTAATTATATGAAAGAAATCCCTTCCCTGTTTGTGTTCAATGTCTTTTGTGTAATGAGCGATATGGCTTGTTCAAAAGCGGGTACTATCACAGGTAAGGAAGATCGTTACATGGAATGGAAAACGAAAGACGGAAATTATGAAAGTACCGATTTTGCAGATTATGATACTTTCTTCGAAGGAATTTTTGCTAAAGAGCGACTTTTAGACATTATAAAAAATTTCAATTGCTTTTCAAAAGATGAATTGGGCTCCGCAAAGATACTAGCCGGTTATCATCAGTATTTTGCAGTCAAGAAAGCTATAGAACGCACTCAAATAGCCATTAATCAAGATGGTAAAATCGGTGTGTTCTGGCATACACAAGGCAGTGGAAAATCATTATCAATGGTATTTTACGCCCATCTGTTACAAGAAGAACTTTCGCAGCCCACAATCATTGTGATCACTGATCGTAATGATTTAGATGACCAACTATACACACAATTCTCTAAATGCCAACAGTTCCTCCGCCAAAAGCCAATTCAAGCTCAAAGCCGTGAAGATTTAAAATCATTGTTAGCAGGCAGAGAAGCCAACGGGATCATCTTTACTACTATGCAGAAATTTGAAGAGTCAGATGAACCGCTGTCATTACGTAGAAATATTGTAATAATGACCGACGAAGCCCATCGGGGTCAATATGGTTTCGAAGAGAAAATAAATGAAGAAACAGGTAAAGTTTCTATTGGCACAGCAAGAATCATTCATGATTCCTTGCCCAATGCCTCTTATATTGGATTTACAGGAACGCCCATTTCAACCAGAGATCGCGATACCGTTGAAGTTTTCGGTCAGTATATCGATGTATATGATATGACACAGGCAGTCGCTGATGGAGCAACTTGTCCCGTATATTATGAATCAAGAGTTATCAACTTGGATTTGGATGCAGAAACTCTTAAAGCCATTGATAACGAATACGAATTACTTGCTTCTGAAGGAGCTACCCAAGAGCAAATAGAAAAAAGTAAGAAAGAAATGTCTCATTTGGAAGAAATTCTGGGGGCTCCTAAAACAATTGAATCTTTATGTGTTGATATAATAAAGCATTACGAAGAAAATAGACAATATGAATTGACGGGAAAAGCTATGATTGTTGCTTATTCCCGTTCTATCGCAATGAGTATTTATCACAAAATACTTAAACTTCGCCCAGATTGGGGAGAAAAGGTCAAGGTTGTAATGACTGGCAGCAACAAAGATCCCGAAGAATGGCATGATATTATTGGCAACAAACAATATAAAAAAGAATTAGGAAAGCGATTTAAGGACAACAATGATGCGATGAAAATAGCCATTGTTGTAGATATGTGGCTTACAGGCTTCGATGTTCCATCACTGGCCACCATGTATATTTACAAACCCATGAGTGGACATAACTTGATGCAAGCTATTGCACGTGTCAACCGCGTTTTCAATGACAAAGCAGGAGGTCTTGTTGTAGATTATATCGGTATTGCCAAGGCTCTGAAAGAAGCAATGCGGGATTATACTGGACGAGATAGAGAGAAATTTGGGAATCCTAATATTAAAGAAACTGCATTAGTAAAATTCAAAGAAAAATTAGAGGTGTGTCGAGACATGTTTCACGGTTATGATTATAGCAAGTTTCAATTAGCTTCTGATAACGATCGTGCACAGATAATAAAAAGAGGAGTAAACTTCATTATGGCACTAGACAAGCAAGAAATGCAGATGAACTTTATGAAAGAGTCAATGCTTCTTCATAATTCTATAACACTTTGTCGAAGCCTATTAAATGAAAGACAGCGCTTTGAGGCTGCCTTCTTCGAAGCCGTCCGTACGCTACTCTCCAGAATGACTGGCAAAGGTAAAGTCTCTAAAAAAGAAATCAATGCTCGGATCGGCGAACTATTAAAGCAAAGTGTAAGAAGTAGTGGAGTCGTAAATCTTTTCTCAGATATAAAAGCTGAATTCTCTTTGTTTGATGCTGCTTTTCTGAATGAAATTTCCAAAATGGAAGAAAAGAATATTGCAATTGAGCTACTGAAGAAATTATTAGCTGAAAAAGTAAAGCTATATCAAAGAACTAATCTTATCCAAGCTGAAAAATTCTCTGACTTATTAAACCAATCCTTATCTAACTATCTAAAAGGACTATTGACTAATGAAGAAGTTATTCAGAAATTACTAAAACTAGCTGCTGAAATCTCTGAATCTGAAAATAAAGGAAACGAGTTAGGACTAACGCCTGAAGAAAAGTCCTTTTACGATGCTTTGACGAAACCGCAAGCTGTTCAGGATGTCTATACAAATGAGCAATTAGTAGCAATGACCAAAGAACTTACAGATGCTTTAAGAAAAAACAGAACGATAGACTGGCAAAAAAAGGAAGCAGTACGAGCAGGAATGCGCAAGATGATAAAACGACTTCTGAAGAAATATAAATATCCACCAGAAGAAGCTGCAAATGCATTAGAAACTGTGATTCATCAATGCGAAAGATGGGCAGAGAGTGATGGTTCGGAAGAATATGTGGCAAACGAAAATGTAGTAAAGTATGATTTTCAAGAACCGCAATACTCTGTAGCAGCCGATTCTACAATTGAATATAAAGCAAAAGATTAAGATATCATGTCACGTCTAAGTAAACTCTATGAAGCCATAGAAACCCTTCGCAAAGAAGGGGTTTCTACCGACGACTTGGAAGCTAAGATAAGCCAAGCCGAAGAAGAAATCATCAAGAATGAGATCCTTCCAATTGTTACCCAAAACATTGCGCCGGCATTAAGCCAAGTACAACGTGAGTTGGTATTGGTTGTTGATTATAGACCGGGAGCCGATATTAGTGTACATTTGTCGCGCAAACAGAACTTCACGGCAGATATATCGGATGCAAAGGAGATAAGACTTGATGACCCCGTTGAACACGGTAGTCGCAACGGAATGTCCAATATTCATCGCAGTTCACCAACAGACATGACAGTGACATTTCCTGATGGGACAATTATTGCAGAAACAAAGGCGGCAGATACTTTAGTCAAAACAGTAAAGAAGATAGGTGTGACCCGTGTTCGTAAAGGTGTGGAAGCAGAAAACTTAGTATTTTGCAAAGTTCCTGTTATATCGAATCGGAGAGATGAAAAATATGGTCAGAGTCAAAAAGACTTAGGTGACGGCTGGTTGCTTATCACTCACAGCAACAATTTGATGAAAAAAGCGTTTCTTGAAAGAGTATCAGATGCTTTACACTTGGACTTAAGGGTAGAGATAAAGAAGTAATATACTAACAATATGGGCATAGATTTTGAAGCATACATTCGTGGTAGTGAGCCGGACAAGAAGGAAAAGGCTTCTGCGTGGAAGACAGCGATTGGTTTGCAAGCTGTAGACGGTCTACAAACATCCGACTATCTGAAAAACGTTGCCCGAAAACATATTGAAGGTGATATCAGTATTGATGAAGCAAAGAATTTGATTCATGGATATTACCTGTCAAAGACTGCCCGAACTCCCAAAGATGAAGAGACGGAAGAAGCAGACAAAGTCTCTGCCCACATCGCAAAAATTTTAAACGAACAGTCATTTGCCTTTTCAGTTACCGGCTTCATTTCCATTCATCGCCGATTGTTTGAAGGCGTTTTTAAATTCGCCGGAAAGATTCGGGATTATGATATTACGAAAACAGAATGGGTACTACGCGGTGATACGGTGCTTTATGCCAATGCCGAAGACTTACATAAAGCATTAGAATATGACTTGGAACAAGAAAAGAATTTCTCCTATAAGGGGCTTTCCATGGATGAAGTGATAAGCCATATTGCTAAGTTCATTTCTGGTATCTGGCAAATCCACCCATTTGGTGAAGGCAATACCCGCACTACGGCGGTATTTGCCATAAAGTATCTTCGCTCCATTGGGTTTAATGTGAACAATGATTTGTTTGCTGACAACTCTTGGTATTTCCAAAATGCCCTAGTCCGTGCCAATTATCGAAATGTACGTAAAGGGATTGAACCGGATATGAGCTTTCTGATCAATTTCTTTGGAAACTTAATAATAGGTGAAAACAATGAACTGAAAAATAGATACATGGTGATTGATGCACCGGAAGAATGGAAATATCAAACGACCACAGGTCAAGTACAGGACAAGTTGGAGATAAGTTCTATACAAGTACACGATAAGCTACACCCCAACACTGTAGAAATAGAAAAAATAGTAAATGCTATAGGAACGAAGCAGCTTTCAGTAAAAGAAATAATGGAAGTTCTCGGCTTAAAAGGTAGAGATAACTTCTTAAAGCTCTATTTCAATGCTTCTTTGAATGAAGGTTTTGTCAGACCGCTATACCCCGATAGGCCACAACACCCTCGTCAAAAGTATCTGTTGACCGTAAAAGGATTAGCTATTTACAATTCTAAGCTGTAAAAACTATGACTATAACAGAAGAACAATTTATAAAAGCCGTTGTAGCTTTGAAGAGACATTCAGTAAATGTACTGCTATAGCACGAAAAGTAAAGCCGGGTGTTGAGCGCTCCTGCGCATTTATTAAGTCGTAATTCAACTGTCAACCTCATAGCAGACATAATGAAATATAATATAGAAAGGGTTGGCATTGTAAGTCTTCTTTCAGTTTTATACGTGCCATTTAAATGTGTTCAGACTTAGCGTGCATTAATTGTTTTCCAGATATGTAATTAATTTATCTACTGGAATTATTGGATATTTTGAATAAAAGCTATAATATGATGGTGCATTTGTTATAAAGAAAAGATCTACTGAATAATTTGCTAATTCTAATATAGTACCATCTTTTTGCAAGTCTTTTTGCAAATGCAAAAGGTTGCTTTTAATCCATTCATACTTTATGAATAATTGTTCATTATATGGCTTTTTACCTTGAGTGAATTTGGATTTATCTTCTCCAAATGATGCAAAATCATATTTTGTTTTAATATATTTCGTATCAGTCACAAAAATTTTCGGTCTATTGGTATCTACTATGATAAAGTCTATTTCACCAACATTTCTACCAATAATAGAAGAAGGCTCTTTCTCCAAATCAATTCCATCTATAGCCTTCCTATTTCGTAAAAAGACATATTTTCCCTTTTCAAGATATTCTTGTACCTTATCGTCAAGCCATTTATCGTGCATATTCTTCCACCCATTTACAAAATCAACCATTTCTTTATTAGTTTTCCATTCATTTGGCAATGAAGCAAATGGCATTTGGTTTAATATAAGTTCATCTAAAGATTCATAAACCAAGAATGGAGTTGTAACATAGTGGAGTATTCCATTAATACAAAGTTGTAATATAGGTCTATACCTGCTCCGATTGGCAGTATGCGGATTCTTATAAGTTTTCAACATACTTACATTTTCTTTTTTAAGAAGTAGTCCATTTAAAAAGCAATTATTAGGATATTGACTATATAAACTGGTTAAGTCAATTATACTTTCAGGAGATACAGTTTTAGGTGATGGTTGACTTACCAATTTAATAAATTCCTGTTCAGTGATCTGTTCAGCATCAATAAAAACATTTCCAGTCGGATTAAAAATAAAATCATAAAACGATGCTGCCGCTTCTCCAAAGGCCTTAATTGTTGCAGTTTGAAATTCTTCTATATGAGAATCCTCCCCGACGCTTCCTTTAAAGAAATATGGCGTGATTTGTTTAGAAATACTATTTTGTTTTTCAACAAGCTGATCATCATTTAATGTAAAGGCACAGCAATCGTCTAATAACTCCAACTGAAATCCTTTATTATCATTCATATAAAAGCAGTATTGCTCTTGCGAAAGTTTGAACAGAGAATCCGTCAGATGCATAAGTTTGTCAGTTAATTTATCATCTATCTCGTTCATGGAAGACCAAATCAAATTTCTTTTCGTGAGTTCGGAAAAAACATATTTACATAATCTTTTAAAGATGATGTTATGAGGGATTTCTACGTTGTTAATATTTTCATTTTGCATTTTTAAAGAAACAGCAGAATAGCTCGATAAAAAACTGAAAGCACTATAGGTTGTTGTTATCTTCGTACATTCTGATTCAAATTCTTGAATAAGAATGTCTCGACAAATAAAAAACGCTTTTTCCACATCACAACTATTCGTATGTATGCCTATTTCAAAAGACAATTTCAATTGATCTGTACATAATCTATTGCAATAATTTAGTTTAGATACCATATCTACCTTGTTTTGCTTACTGAAAATAATAAAAGATGATATTTCTAATCTATTATAATTATATTAATGATCCAGTTCTCTCGATCATACTATCACTTTCCGGGCAATACTCTTAATACAAGATTGAGGCGCTTCGGTGGATCCTAATCTTCATTACAAAAAAACTTCAAAGGAAAGGCTAATTAACTATTTTACACGTACAAAAATATTGAAATATTGTCATAAAATGGACTAAATCATCTTTTTTTTAATCAAAAAGCTCTTCTTTTTCCGTTTTCAGAATATTTTTTGCGAAGGGAACATTATATTTGCATATATATAACAATGATGTATGACATGGGAAAAAAGGATCTTAATCGTCTAAAAGTAGTGCTTGCTGAGAAGAAATGCACTAATAAATGGCTTGCAGAACAGATAGGGAAAGACCCTGCAACAGTTTCCAAATGGTGCACCAACAGTGCTCAACCTAATCTGGAAAATCTGGTTGAAATTGCCAGATGCCTTGAAGTTGATATCAGTGAATTGATTCGTAAATAGAAATCAGATTAAAGAAACAAAAAATGCCGACTAACAAAAATGCCTCCATTCGTTACCAAGCGCTGGATAAGTGCTTTCGCGATTACCGTCACCGATACTATATAGATGACTTGATAGACCGATGTGAAGAATCATTGGTCTATTATAATGGTGTAGGAGGTGTTAGTCGTCGTCAGATCTTTGAAGACATTAACTTTATGGAAAGCGATTCCGGCTGGAGTATTCCGCTTAAAAGGAAGAAAGACGGGAAAAAGGTATACTATCGCTATGAAAACCCTGAATTTTCTATCAATGCCCAGCCGCTGACTGACGAAGAAGCTCAGCAGCTTCAAACGGTCATTCTTACTCTCAGTCGTTTTCGCGGACTTCCATGTAATGAATGGGTAGAAGAAGTCATCTCCAATCTGGAGTGGCGATTCAACCTTAAGGGGAATTGTGAAAGCATTATCAGTTTCGAGCAGAATCCTAATCTGAAAGGACTGAATTTCTTGGCACCCATCATTGAAGCCACATCTAATCATCAAGTCTTAAAAATAGTGTATTGCAACTATAAGAATGTTGGAAATGAGAAAGAATTGATTCTACATCCATACTATATCAAACAATACAACAGCCGTTGGTTCTTAATGGCATTGGATAATGGTAATCACTATATTAGCAATCTTGCGCTTGATAGAATTCATTCTGTAGAAGTAACAGATAAAGTGCGTTTCATACCTAATAGTGACATTGACTTCGAACATTATTTCGATGATGTGATTGGCGTTACAATTCCTCCAAAAGAAATAATCAAAGAAGTAATTAAACTTCAATTGACCGCCAATCAATATCCATATGTGATTACAAAACCTCTTCATCTTACTCAGCAAATAGTGAATGAAGAAAATCGTATTATCACTATTGAAGTGAGACCTAATTATGAGCTAGATCAACAGATCCTTTCATTAGGTCCGGATGTTAAAGTGCTTGCTCCAGATAGTTACAGAGGTCATATCGTACATAAAATAGAGGAAAGTCTAAAGAATTATCTATCAGTGCAGAATGACTACACCAATGATAAGTAAGTTTGCAAGATAAATTATGATGAATAAAAATAATAGTCCATATACAGCTACCATAACCGGATGTGCTTTTCTCTTTAATGAGTTTTTGCGTATTCTGCCACTACTGATGTCCGAAAAGGCCAATGAATTACTGAAGGACGAGGTAAAAAACAACCGACTTCTTCAAGTGAATTCTCAAAAGGCAAGGCAAACATTTATCACTGAATTCAAGCGAAGATACAATGCTGTTCCAGCTTCCTTTTGGGTAGGTTTACAAGATAGAAACGAGAAGGTACAACGGGTTGGTTTGCTATATGCCATATTAAAAGCTTATAAGTTGGTATTCGATTTCCATTTTAATGTCACCATCAAGCGATGGAATTCCGTTGACCAGACGCTTAGAAAGAATGATATCATGATGGAATTCAGTGAGCTCTCTTCAAGAGATGAATTTGTAGATAGTTGGACGGATAAAACGAAAGACCGTTGTGCCAGTCAATACCTGACTATCTTGCGTCAAGTCGGATTATTGCAAGAAAAAACGGATGAATTGCACCCCATTCATCTTACCCCAACCGATTATGAATATTATATCCATAACGGTGAGGAATGGTTTTTGGAGGCTTGCTTGCTTTATCCATACGAGATAAATGAAATAAAAATGAAGTTAACATGAAGAATATGACTTTGCAGGAACTCTATGATTATCTCAATAGTCCGGAGTTCCAAAATGTAAAAAGTGGAAATATTTTCTACAACTACTACATATACCAATATCCTGCCGCAAATGAATACGAAATACAACGTCAAATCCTTGTATTCAAGCAAAATTTGGAACGTCCAAGCAGCTTTGTCAATGCCATGCTTCTTGACCTGTTTCAAGTGTTTTGTGATTATTTGAAGTCAGAGAAGTTTGGCTCGGACACTTTGTTTGACGTAACATTGGAGGATGACAAGACACAACCTGATATGGTTACAACTGAGTTGACCACCGAAGCTAATTCTGATAACTTTATTCATTACGTCCACGATCGGATTGATGAATACTTGAAAATCAACGATGGATTGAACAAGCCCTATATATTCATTCATGGTGTGGGGAAAATTTTCCCATATCTACGTACCAATGTTTTTCTCACCAAATATGAGAAGTACAATGATACATCACGATACAAAATCATACTTTTCTACCCCGGACATCAGGAAGGGAACTCATTCTCGCTGTTCGACACCTTGGAAGATGCACACACGTACCGTGCCACCTTATTAATTAACAAATAAATCCAATACGATATGAAATTTAAAGATTTGTACGAGAAAGGTCTTGACCGGAAAGTCAATCCTGCCGTTTCTGCATCCGACCTTAGTGAGGACACCGTTCGAACTGAAATCGTAGAATACGTGTTTACGCCGGAGATTATTGTCAATCTGTATAATATTCTTGTAAACATCAAAATAAATCAAGGTAGTCATGTCGGCATTTGGATTAATGGTTACTATGGCTCTGGTAAGTCTCACTTCCTTAAGTTTGCCAGCTATTGCTTATCCGACAAATACAGCGACAGGGCTTTCATTCGTTTGATTGAAGCAGCCGAGGAAATAATCGTCAAAGGAAAAGGGGAACAAATTAAAGAAACGAAGGTTGCCCATAATCAAGTGGCTAATACCATTGAAGATGTTTCCATTTCTGAGCTAAAATCTCTCCAGAACTGGTATGTGAATAAGGCCAATGTTGAAATGGTCATGTTTAATATCGGAGACGTTCATGATGCCAATACAGACCAAGCCACTACTTTTACCACCATTTTTTGGAATCAATTTAATGCCAAAAGAGGGTATAACTCTTTCAACCTTGCCATGGCTCAATATTTGGAAAAAGCATTGGACGATGATGGTAAATTTGAAGAATTCAAAGAATATGTAAAAAGTAAAGGTTATGATTGGGAACGCAACATATCTCGTTTCGCTGCCGGTCGTTTGGATTTAGCTTTACAGATGGCCCAAAAAGTAGATTCTGCTTTAGCGATTGATGTCATTCGAGAAAGAATCTTGAAGAACGATATAAATGTGTCTGTTGAAGCATTCGCCGCAGAAATGAAGGAATATCTTGACCATAAGAACAATCGTAATTTCCGCATCTTGTTCTTCATCGATGAAGTTAGTCAATTCATTGGTGAACATCGAGATCTGTTGTTACAGCTTCAATCACTTGTCAAACGTCTGGACGAGGTCTGCGAATCACAAGTATGGATTTCCTGCACCGCCCAACAGACCCTCGAAGAAGTAGTTACGAAAGTTGGAGGGAGTATCTCCAACCCCGAAGACGAAGTGGGCAAGATTTTGGGACGCTTTGAGGTTCGTGCTTCTTTGCAGGGAACCAGTCCTGAATACATTGCACAAAAACGTATTTTGGATAAAAAGGGAGAGGTAGAAATTCAACTTGGCGAAATGTTTGATAAGAAAAAAGCGATGCTTGATGCACAATTCATTTTACCGAGCACCTATCAAGCCTATCAAAATAAAGAAAACTTTGCAGCCTTCTATCCCTTTGTTCCTTATCAGTTCCAATTGATTATGAAGGTACTGGATTCATTCGTAAACATGAATTACGTTGATAAGCAAGTGAAAGGGAACGAACGTTCCTTATTAAATATTACTTTCTCCATAGCAAAAGAAACAGCAGAATGTGAGGTCGGAGAATTCATTCCTTTCGACCGATTCTTTGGTGCCATGTTCCAAGGTTCCATGCAGCACCTTGGCCAGCGCGCTATGGCGAATGCCCGTGAAGCATTGCAACTTATTACGGATGATGAAAAGCAATCCTTCTATCGAAGAGTTGTCTATGTTCTTTTTATGGTATGTAACCTTTCTGACAGTGATAAACAGAGTTTCTCGGCTACAATTGACAATATTGTGACCCTGCTCATGACTAAGGTAGATGCCAACAAAGCAGCCATCAAAGAAGAGGTTTCACAAGTGCTATCGTTTCTGATGGATAAAGCCGTTATCCGAAAAATTAAGACAGATAATGGAACTGAAATCTATGAATTCTATACCGAAGAAGAATCTAAGGTAGCCCAGATTATTAAAAATCAAAAGGTTGATAGCAATACCTATACAGAGGAGCTTTACAAAATCATCTATGAACATTTCGGCTTTACCCCTTCCACCAACAAAGAGACCTATGCAACGCGCTCTTTCAATATCGGAGGAAATGTGGACGGAAAGAATATACTCTCGAACAACCCGGATGTGATGGTTGACTTCCTGACAACAGCAAGTACTGACTCACCTGATCAGTTTGCATTTACCAATCAGCCTAACCGTTTGGTGTTCTTCTTGTATCCATTGTTCAAGGACAATCAGGAACTTCGTCAAAACTTTTTGGACTATTGCCGTGTGCAATGTTTTGCACAGGAGAAAGCTATCAGTGAAGAACGTCAACGAACCAAGCGTCTCTTCCAAGAACGTGCCAAAGAAATGTATCAGAAAGACATCAAGCCAAAGTTTAGAGACATACTTGACAATTGTCCGGTTATTTCAGGACAGGATGTACTTCCTCCATCTGTTCTTGGCAGTGCCAAAAACAAAGAAAGATATAAAGTGACTATCGCCAGTCATTTGCAGAACCTGTATGAATTCGCAGGTTTGGTAAATGACCAGGAATATCCAAAAACACAAAGCGAACTATCTTCAAAGATTCTTCGTCCTGTAGAGCCCGCTTTACTGGAAATGCCTCTTTCTACTGCAGAAAAGAAAGTGAAGGACTATCTTGACCGTTCTCCACATGATGTAACGGTAGCCGATGTGGTACGTCAGTTTGCCAAAGTACCTTACGGATGGGCAGACTGCTGTAGCATTTATGTGGTAAATGAGTTGGTACGCCGCCACCTGTATGCATTCAATTACAATAACAATCCGAACGTAAGCCGAGAAGATATAGCCCGTAACATTGTGCGTGATGCCAACCGGTTCACCATTGAACCTGCCAAAGCAATTTCACAAGATATTCTCAACGCATTCATTGAGGCTTGGAAACATATCTTTAATGTGGTTTCCATCAAAGGCAGCAACGATTCCACGGAATTGTATCGTAACTGCAAGGAAACAAATGACAGCGCACTCAACAGATTGCTTGTCAATTACCGTGAACTGTCTAAGAAGGTGAATGGCTGTCCTTTTCAAGATGTCATTGATGAAGCCATCACCCTCATGGAGGAATGGACTACCATTCGCGATCAGAAAGAATTCTTTGTAACCATCACCGAGGCAAAAGATACCGCAGCTACCCTTTTCGATCGTTGTAAGAATATTCATTCGTTTGTGGACGACCAATTTGAGACTTACAAAGAGGTAAAGACTTTCATGGATGTAAACCGTGATAATTTTGCGTTCCTGCCAGAAGATCAGAAAGAGGTCCTTTCCCGTTTGAAAGCTATCACTAACGATAAGACACCTTGGGATAATATGCCTTCTTACAAAAAGATGATGCAGAATCTGAATGGACATTTGAATGAATGTAAGGCTACGCTTGTTGAAACCATCAATACAAACTACAACAAGGCATTTGATGAGCTGGAAGAGTATGCCACAAGTGTGAAAGTCAGTCGTGACCAGTTTGCCCGGCGGGATACAACCATTCTGCAGAAAATCAACACAGGAAATTTCTATGCGCTTCAAGCCAATGCCAATGTTGCAAGTTTCTACGAAGAACAAATAAAGCGCATCAATGAGGCTGTTCCAAAGCCAACTACTCCAAAACCTTATCCTCCTGCACCGGGAGGAAATGGTGTCGTAAAAGAACCACCTGTTGCTCCACGTACTCGAAAGATTATTCAACTGAACACACATACTACCCAACCGATACATACAGAAGCTGATATTGACCTTTATTTGCAGAGATTGAAAGCCGAACTGATGCAATATATAGGTGGTGACAATGACATTATTATTTCATAAAAGGAATAAACATGGATACGAATAAACTGAAACGCTTCGCATCTGAAGCCCGCAATATATTAATCAGTGGCGTGAACCAACGCCTCTCTGCTTTGGGCTTCAGTATGGATGGCTCGGTAACTGAAAGGCCGGAACTGAAAGGCGGAGGTGCTGTCTTTATGGGAGATATTCAAACTGAAGACTTCTATCATAAATGGATGTCATTATATCATCGTGTACAAAGCCATTCCTATCGTGAAGTGGTAGAAGAAGCTGCCTACACTTGGTTCAACCGTTTGGTTGCCATTCGTATCATGGTGAAGAATGAATTAGTTCCACCTATACTTGAATATGAAAGTGTGGATGTACGCATTCCCCTCTTAGTGACTGAGGCGCATCAAGGCAGAATGCCACAGATGAATGAGGAAAGCCGACAGAAACTGGATACTCTTTTGCTTAATGATGCATTGACCAATGAACAGTTCCAGGTACTGATTGTGGCTTATTGCCATAGCAACCCCATCATCAACAAATGTTTCGGTAGCATCTCCGATTATACCGAATTGTTGCTCCCAAGCAATATCCTGAAGAATGATGGTTTAATAGAGCGTTTAAATGCCGATGATTATATTACGGACGAAGATTATCATTCGCCCGAACTGATAGGCTGGCTCTATCAGTTCTATATTTCAGAGCGCAAGGATGAGGTATTTGCAAAGAAAGGCAAGTTTGAAGCCGATGAGATTCCTGCCGCCACGCAGATATTCACGCCTAACTGGATTGTGAAGTATATGGTTCAGAATACAGTGGGACGCATCTATCTGGACAATAATCCGTATTCCGGCATAAAGGAGGGGATGCAATATCTTGTAGAAGTTGCAGAACCGACTCCTGCCGATTCCATTTATCAGTTCGAGGACATTCACGACTTGACCTGTGCCGACTTGGGGTGCGGATCCGGTCATATCTTAAACGAATGTTTCGACTTGCTCTATCAAATTTATATAGAAGAGGGCTACAATCGTAAGAAAGCTGTAGAAGATATTTTCCAGTATAACTTGACGGGGGTTGATATTGATACTCGTGCCAAGCAACTCGCGACTTTCGCCTTGTTGATGAAAGCTTGTCAAAAGGACAAGAGTTTTGCCGATGCACATTGTATGCCAAAAGTGCTGGATATGCCGGAAGCTTATGAAAACAAGGATAACCTGCGTGACACATTACCTCACTTTTTGTTGGGCAACAACAAGGAGATGATGGACGAGATTATTGCAGCCATTCAACTGATGGACGAGGCAAAGACCTTAGGCAGTATCATGAAGTTTGATATTTCCGAACGTACTCGCAATGCCATTACAGTGCGTACAGAAGAATATGAGAAGATGAATGTCTGCGAGGGGCATATCGGAGAGCTGCTACCTTATATGAATGTGATTCTCGCTCTGACACGGAATTATTCAGTTTTGGTGATGAATCCTCCTTATATGGGTGGTGGAAACATGAATGAGGTGTTGAGTGGATATGTGAAAGACAATTATGGGATAGGCAAAGCTGACCTTGCTACTGTTTTTGTTCAGCATATGGCTGACCTGACATGCAAACATGGTAAATATGCTTTCATTATTCCACCATCGTGGATGTTTTTAAGTACATTCGAAAGTCTTCGCTGTGATATAATAGATAATCGTTCTATTGATTCACTGCTTCACCTTAGTCGAGGTGTCTTTGGTGCAGACTTTGGAGCTTCTGCTGCTGTAATTAGTAATACAAAAAATGAGAATGCGGCAGGTACATATTTCCGTTTGATAGAACGTACGTTCCAAGAATTCGATCAGAAACATCTTCGGTTGCTCTTTGAAAAAACTTTGGCTAATCATAAATTCAAGTTCTGCTTTGCAGATTATACAAAGGATATTGAAGATGTAGTGTACAGTGTAACTGGAGCAAAAATATATTATCCTGCTATTCCTCAATGCAATTTTGAGAAAATTCCGGGAAGCCCGATTGGATATTGGGTAAGTGAAAAAATATTGGCCCGCTTCGCGGGAAATCTCGCATTGTCTGCCGTTGCTAAACCCTGTGTAGGTTTGCAAACGGCAGACAATGCGAGATTTCTCAGATTATGGTTTGAAGTTAGCCTAAACCGGATAGGTTTTGGCTGTGAAAATGCAGAAGAAGCATTGGAAGCTGAGAGGAAATGGTTTCCATGTAATAAAGGTGGAAGTATGCGAAAATGGTATGGTAATCAAGATTATATTATTAATTGGGAAAATGATGGTTATGAAATTAAAAATTTTGCTGATGAAAAAGGAAAACAAAAATCTGTTATTAGAAATCCTAAATACTATTTTAGAGATGCGCTTTCGTGGAGTTCCATTTCTTCAGGTATATTAACTTTCAGATATTATCCTTCTGGTTTTATTTTTGATCATGCTGCGTGTAATCTTTATTGTGATAATTTTTTAAAAGTTCATGCCTATTTAAATACTAAATTATTTAGGGTATTTTCAGATGTTATCAATCCAACATTAAATATGTTTAGTGGAGCTGTTGGTAATGTCCCAATGCTTGAAATTGAAAATGTTGATTATATTGTTTCTCAAAATATTTCCATCAGTAAGCAAGATTGGGATGCACACGAAACTTCTTGGAATTTTGAAACAAATGAAATCGTCAGTTTAGACACCAATGATAAATACGTAGATACCATCCATGAAATCTATGAAGGAACTGGACTCATAGTGGATTTGGCGGCACCTCAATTGGATAGTTTGGAATGGCGTACAAATATCATAAAACAGAAGTGGGAAGACAAATTTATGCGTCTCCATGCCAATGAAGAAGAACTGAATCGACAGTTCATAGAAATCTATGGCCTGCAAGACGAATTAACTCCTGATGTTCCTCTAAGTGAAGTGACTATTCTTCAACAAGGAGAGATAGACATTATCAGAAATATGCATGCAAAACTTGATTACGATGGAGACGATCCAAATGAATCCTATACGCTGGGACCAGAGGTAATTCATTGGAATGATGATGCATTAATGAAACAGCTCATCTCGTACGCCGTAGGCTGCATGATGGGTCGCTATAGCATCGATAAGCCGGGACTGATTCTCGCCAATCAAGGTGATGGGCAAAAAGAGTATGAAGCCCTCGTGCCTAATAGTCGTTTCGAGATAGATGACGACGGAATTATCCCATTGATGTCTGCCAATACAGAATTTACAGATAACATCACGCTCAGATTCAAGACATGGCTCAGCACTACTTTTGGAGAACAATTATTAATTGAGAATCTGAACTATATTGAACGTTCTTTGGGTAAACGCTTGGACGATTACTTTGTGAAAGACTTTTGGAAAGACCATAAGAAAATGTATCAGAATCGCCCTATCTATTGGCTATTCAGTAGCAAAAAGGGCTCATTCCAATGCATCGTATATATGCACCGCATGAATGCCTACACAGCAGAGAAAGTGCGTACCAACTACTTGTTACCTCATATTGAATGGTTACTCACCAAACAAAGTGAGATGCAGGCAAATGCAGCAAACCTTTCTACACGTGAACGAAAAGAATTAGACAACATCGGCAAGCAGATAGACGAGTGTCGCGAATATCATGATTGTCTGCATGTAGTAGCTGACAAGCAGATATACTTTGACTTGGATGATGGTGTGGTGGTAAATTATGCTAAGTTCGGGAATGTGATTGGTAAACTAAAATAGAATTGTACAATGGAGCCGATATATACAGATATACATATTCATACTTCTGAGAATCCAGATAATTTAAATGAGAATTATGATTGGCGGACGCTATTGGAAAAAGTCAAGAATAAAGCAGTTGGAGCAAAAATATTGCTATCATTAACAGACCATAACACGATTAATAAAGTTGTATATATGGACATGATTAGCCATCTGCAAGAACATCCCATGATATCCTTATTATTGGGAGTGGAATTACATATAAATTATAGGAAAGAATGTTCTGCTTATCATTGCCATATTTTATTTAAAGATAATATTACAGAAGATAGTATCAACAGGGTTAATGTAATTCTTGATAAGTTATATCCTCATAAGCAAGTAGAGAAAAAGGATGAGAATATTCCAACTTTAGATAGAATTATTCAGGATTTTGATGAGTTCGACTATTTATTACTTCCTCACGGTGGGCAATCTCATGCCACATTCGATACAGCAATTCCCAAAGGTATGAAGTTTGATACCACAATGGAAAGAAGCATTTATTATAATCAATTCGATGGCTTTACTGCCAGAGGAAAGGATAAATTAGATGATACTTATGATTACTTCCAAAAACTTGGTATTAAGGACTTTGTAAACTTAATCACATGTTCAGATAATTATCATCCTGATAGATATCCATCAGCAAAAGCGGCAGATGCAACACCTTTCATTCCGACTTGGATATTAGCCGAACCTTCTTTTGATGGTTTGAGACTTGCCCTGTCAGAAAGTACTCGTTTAATATATAGTGAGACAAAACCTGATAATTGGGCAGAATACATTCGTAGTGCAAAACTGGATGCTGATAATGCAGACATAGATGTGGTATTTACATCTGGACTAAATGTTATAATAGGAGGTTCGTCAAGTGGCAAGACTATGCTTGCGGATTCTATAGTTAGAAAAATAAAAGGCGGTGATGATCCTACCATATTCTCTACGTCAAATTATGAAAAATATGAAGTATCAAGAATCAATGTTGATAATCCGACAGGACGTCACCCGCATTATATTGAGCAGAACTACATAATGCAAATTGTGAATAGCCAAGACACAAGTGATTTAACATCAATAGACATACTTAAAGAATTGTTTCCTAAAGACAATGAATTCAACACAAAAGTTGAGAATGGTATTAGCATACTCCGCCAAGATGTAACGAAATTGATGAATTGTGTTGAAAAGATAGAAGACATAGAAAACAAATTGAATAATTTGACCCAAATAGGTAAATTATTAGTAAAGGGTACAGTTCAACACAATATTACAAATGGGTTAATTCCTCTAGATGAAGAAAGACGGTATCTCAAGTACACAGAAAGCGATTACAAAGATAATTTTCAAAGATTAGAAAGCATTAAGCTATTCTTGCACAATAATTCTTTGGTTGAAAATTGTGATACCGAGATTGATACAGTGATTGGTCGGTTATCACAAGCGTACCGATATTCACTGATAGATGGAAAGGTATATGGCGTTATAAAGCAATATCATAATGACTATGACAATAAATTGAAGGAACAGGACTCAGAAAGTCAATCAAAAACCCAAGAGTTCAACAGAGTGTTGGGCTTATTAAGAGATTATGCTTCTCAAACCAAGCTTTTTAAACATTTTCTTCAAAAGATAGCAACATATAATATCACAGAAATGTCGAAGAAAGTGATTTCAATGGGACATATCTTGGACATATCGAATCATTTTGAACTCACAAAAGACAAAGTCAATGAGGCTTTCAATGAACTGTTAAAGAAAGATTACCGAATATCAACCTATGATAGTATAACGCCACAAGTATTATATAAAAGTCATTTCTCACAAAAACCAAAGGTTGAAGGATATCCACAGTTTATAAAAAAGGTTATAGACCATTTTATATCGGAAAATGTTCAACGCTATCAAATTAAAACTAATGATGGCAGGGATTTTAGCAATCTTAGTGCTGGATGGAAAACGTCAATTTTGTTAGACCTCATTTTAGGATATGAAGAAGATACGGCACCTATTGTAATAGATCAACCCGAAGATAATCTTGCGACCTCATATATAAATGAAGGACTAGTGAAAGCTATAAAAAAAGTCAAGAGTAAAAAACAAGTAATTCTTGTTTCACATAATGCCACTATTCCAATGATGGCAGATGCACAGAACATAATTTTTTGCAAGAATGAAAATAATAAAATTATAATTCGCTCATCTGCTCTTGAAGGAGAAATAGATGGAGAACCAGTTCTTGATTTGGTCGCTAAAATAACAGATGGAGGAAAAGCCTCCATAAAAAAACGAGTTAAGAAGTATAATCTTAAAAAATTCAGATAATGAAATTACACTTTAATAAAAATGATCAAGGGGATATAGTAGTTAATATTCAAAAAGGGACTGACTTAATTGTCTTTAACTATATCGAAATGCTTCAGCAGTTACTACAAAAGAATACAATAGAAGATAGTGATTTCGGTAATCTAGATGAGGACGAAAAAGGTATACTGACAGAAATGCTTAAGGATATTTCAAAAGCAATTGACGAAGGATTAAAAGTTGATGTAAATAACCAATAGGAAAATGAACTATGACAACAGAAGATATACTAAAGTTAAGAGACCAAGGAGAAGTGAATACCGTTCAATTCAAAGAACGGCTCATGAACAATTATGATATTGGATGTGAGCTAGTCGCATTCAGTAACACTCGTGGTGGACAACTGATAGTCGGTATCAATGACGTAACAGGACAGATAAACCCACTATCGTATAGTGAAGTTCAAGAGGTTACGAATCTATTGAGCAATATTGCTTCTGAAAACGTCGTACCGAATATTCTACTAGGTATAGATACGGTACCGGTAGAAGGGGGTTCCGTTGTTGTAGCTAAAATCAAGGAAGGGCTGAACAAGCCATACCATGACAATAAAGGCATTGTTTGGGTTAAGAACGGTGCCGACAAACGAAAAGTGTTTGATAATGCAGAACTGGCTGAGATGATGAGTGATTGCGGTAGTTTCATGCCGGATGAAGCGGCGGTAAATAATGCGACCGTTGATGATTTGGACGAAAAAACAATTAAGACATTCCTGTATAATAAGTTTGAGACCGTTCTCAAAAAAAAAGGAATGACGGGCGATCGCTTTCTTCAAGCTACACTTGATGAAGTGTGTGGAACCATTGTGCAAGGGCATGACAAGGTGAAGTTGCTTCGTAATCTCCATTTTGTACGTCCGGATGGAAGACTTACAGTTGCTGCCATATTGCTTTTTGCTAAATATACACAACGCTGGTTGCCAGTAATGACGGCCAAATGCATCAGCTTTGTAGGGAACTTCGTTGGAGGAACTCAATTCCGTGATAAGGTGAATGACAATGATATGGAAGGTAACCTGCTCCATCAGTTTGAAACCATTATGAGCTTCTTTACTCGAAACCTTAGAACCGTTCAAGTGGAGAAAGAGTTTAATTCATTAGGGCAGTTGGAGATTCCTTATACCTGTTTGGTGGAACTGGTCGTGAATGCCTTGGTGCATCGATCACTGAATTGGAAGGCTCCCATTCGTATTTTCATCTTTGATGACAGAGTGGAAATCCATAGTCCGGGAACGCTTCCTAATGGATTGTCGGTTGATGATATTGTTGCCGGCACATCTATGCCTCGCAATAACTTCTTATTTGCCAATGCCATCTACTTGTTACCCTATACAGGTGCCGGTAGCGGTATTCAGCGTGCACTGAGTGAAGACAATAGGCTTTCATTCTCTAACAATGAGCCATTACATGAATTTGTGATAACCATTGCAAGGAACGTCATAGCAGACTCTGACACTTTGCATGGAAACTTAGACACTAAAAGCAGCGACTTAGGCACCGACTCGGACACTTTATCGGGAGACTTAGACACTAAGGACCAAATACCTTTATCTAACAAACAAAAGGATATTATAAACTATTGCAGTATTCCTAGAAGTGCAAAAGAAATACTTGAAAGAGTCGGTGTAAGTAATCATACTAAAAACAGAGAACGATATATAAATGTATTGGTTGATACAGGCTACTTGGAAATGACCAATCCTGAGAATATAAATGCCAGCAACCAAAAATACCGTAAGAAAATAAATAAATAACATATGAACACAGTCATAGATAAAATATATAACTATTTTGAACGAGAGCCGGAATTGAAGGTGCTATTTATCTTCAATGATGATTTCCTTGCATTGGAACTACAGGAAGTCCAATGGAAAGAAGGCTATCGTTATGTAGATTTCAAAGGAGACTGGTTCACTACCAAGTATCTTCTTAATACAGAATGGGGAAATGATAAAGTAATACTCTATTTTCATCAGCAATCACCTTTACAGAAGAAGTCTTTGCAAGAGAAGTTTCCTTTATTGGATGTGTTGACAGCTAATATGGAATATCATCATCAGGACTATGCCGCCTATATGCAACAATATGGTCTACCGTCCAATATGACTGCGTTCGTAGAGAAAAACATTCAGCAACTACAGTCAGACCGGATGCTTAGACTGCTACAAACTTACTATGCAGATAAAAGCATCTCTTTAGATATTGTCATCAGAGCCTTTCTTTCTTCGTATTTGGGGCAGACACGTGTATTGGATTGGGATAATGTTGTTTTAAGAATTCTATTTCATGGACGTAACTCAGACCGTAGCAAACAAACGGACTTCTATGTAAAGTTGAAAGCTGCACCAATGGTAAAAAGAGCTTTGGATGAAAGACTTAAAAGCATATTCGGTTGTTCTATTGATACGAAAACGGAAGTCAAGGTGGAGAAATTGGTGCAAGTACTTAAATACAATGCCATTGTTCAAAATCTTGCACCTGTTACCTCTGACAATTACAAGGCAAATAGAATTACTGATTCTTTAGCCTTGCAACAAATGAACCGCATCTTGGAATTGGCATTAAGTCAGCCCAAGACTGCAGATGCTTTAGTAGAAGTTATCAATGAATTGGGAAAAGACATTCATGACGATGATCTAATCAGATGGTATGGCACAGATGCTAATTACTATTATCTTCCAGACCAACTGTGTGTGCCCATTCTTCGAACTTTGATGGAGCAGACGATAGCAGAAGAGCCCCAAAAAGTAATAGATAGGCTGGAGGAGTTGATGATTAAACATAGTGATAACGGCGAGTTAAGCGTTGTTATGGATTATGATATTCTTGTAGCTCGCTTCTATGAATGTGCATTATCACTCGGTTCTCTAACATTGAATCGCCCGGATGATTATATTGAAAAATATCGAAGCGAATATTTCTTGATAGATCAATTTTACCGTTTGTCCATAGAAAGCTATTACAAAATAAGCCCTTCTACTGGCCTTTATGAAACCGTTCAAAAGGTGAAACGTGCTTTGGATACTCATTATGCAAAGCTCTGTAACCGCATCAATCTGGAATGGATTCGTTGCGTAAAAGAAGCAGGAGGTATGGCAGCAGTACATGCTCTGCGTCAACAAAATTTCTATGATAGTCAGATTAAGGGCATTCAAAAAAAAGTAGTAGTCATCGTGAGTGATGCCTTACGTTATGAAGTGGCACAAGAACTTATTGGTGTACTAGCCCAAAGAAAACATATTGCAAATCTTAACTCAGGGATTGCTATGCTACCTTCTGAAACAAAGTTCTGTAAACCGGCACTTCTTCCGCATCGTGAATTGCGCTTGTACAGCGAAGTGAACGGAACGCAAAATATGGGGGTAGATAATCGTATTCTAGATTCTACTTCCAAACGTACTGAACAGGTTGATTCCTATCGTTCCGGTGCCATTTGTGTGGATTATGATGTGGTAGGTAAGTATGATCAAGAAAAGAACCGTGAGATATTCAAACATCCGCTTGTCTATGTGATGCATAACGCTATTGATGATAAGAGCCATGGAGCTACAGCTAAAGAGGTAGCAGACAGTTGCCGTGATGCCATCAATGAATTGGAAATGCTTGTCCATAAGATTCACGAAACATATAATGTTACAGAAGTTTATATCACTTCCGACCACGGATTCCTTTTCAATGACCAAGAGTTTAAAGAGAAGGATAAACATAAAGTTACGGAAACTGGCTTGGAAAAGGCTTCGCGATATTATTTGACAACTTCAACCGATAAGGTTCCCGGCATCGCAAAATTCCCATTATCAGAAGTATCTGGGATGGATGCAGAAGGTGTGTATGTTGCTGTGCCGGAAGGGACTAATCGCTTGGCTGCACCTTCAGGGGGATATTTGTTTACTCATGGAGGAGCCTCTTTGCAGGAATTATTAATACCAGTTATCATAAGCCGTCAAGAGCGAGAAGACAACAAACAGCCTGTTGGAGTTATGGTACTTGACAGAAATCTTTCTATTCAAGCTTCACGGCTTCGCTTTAAGTTATTGCAAACCGATGCTGTAAATATGGATATGAAAGCTCGCATTGTAAATGTAGCTTTGTATTATAATGATAAAGCCGTTACTCCAATAAAAGAATTTGTTTTGGATAATACGGATGCATCTTTGGATAATCGCAAAGTCTTGATTGACCTTACATTGAATCAAAACATAGATGCAAAGGTGCTGCAATTAAAAGTATATGATTTGAGCGATGAGCTAAACCCTCTAATAAAGGAGAATGTCACTAATAATACGCTTATAGGTAATGATTTTGATTTTTAAAACTGAATGACTATGGGTTTACAAGATAAAGTAATGAATGCTTTCATTGGTAAGGTTGTACGTAAGGACTTGGCTTTTCTTGTCAAAGGAGGTTTGCCGGTTCCTACTTATGTGCTAGAATATTTGTTGGGACAATATTGTGCCAGCAATGATGAAGAAGTGATTGCTGAAGGCTTGGAGAAAGTAAAACAAGTCATTCAGAACAATTATGTTCATCGTGCAGAAGCTGAATCTGTGAAAGGAATCATCAGGGAGAATGGTCGTCATCGTATTATCGATAAAGTGACAGTCCTTTTGAATGAGAAATCAGATGAATACCAAGCGTTTTTTGCCAATCTCGGATTGAGTAATGTCCCCATTGGAACTGAATACGTTAAAAAAAATCCCAAACTTCTAAGTGGTAATGGCGTTTGGTGTATTGTTACAGTAGGCTACATATCCGGTGAGGATGTGAAAGCTCGTTGGGAAATTCAAAACCTCAAGCCTATACAGATTAGTAATATTGATGTGCAAGAATACATAGACCAACGTCAGAACTTCACTACTGACGAGTGGATAGATTTCTTGATTCATACCATCGGATTGAATCCTGAAAAGTTAAGCCGTCGAGAGAAATTCATTTCTTTGGCTCGTCTGTTACCACATATCGAGAACAACTTCAACTTTATGGAACTTGGACCAAAGGGAACAGGTAAATCTCATGTATTTCAAGAGTTGTCTCCGTATGGCGTATTGGTTTCCGGTGGTGATGTAACGAGTGCCCGTCTGTTTGTTAAGATGAGCGGCAACAAAGAAATTCTTGGCTTGGTTGGCTATTGGGATGTTGTGGCATGGGATGAATTTGAACAGCAGAAAGGCCGCAATGTGGATGCCGTCCTAATTGACACCATGCAGAACTATTTGGCCAATAAATCGTTCAACCGAGGAAAGGGAACGCATGAAGCATCTGCTTCTATGGTTTTTGTAGGAAACACCAAACATACAGTTCCCTTTATGTTGAAAAACAGCCATCTATTCGAGAGTATCCCAACCTCGTTCATCAAAGGTGCATTTTTGGATCGTATGCACCTTTACAATCCGGGGTGGGAAATCAAAATGCTAAAAAAGGAGTCTTTTTCTAAAGACTATGGTTTGATTACTGACTATATAGCAGCTGTGCTCCATAGATTGAGAAACAAGGACTTGTCTAACATGTTGAAAGACTATGCCAAATTTGACCCATCTTTATCAGAACGTGATCACTTGGCCATCCGTAAAACTTTCTCTGGAATGGTGAAGTTGCTTTATCCTGACCTTAAAATGACCAATGAAGAAGCATACGAACTGATTAATTTTGCTGCAGAAGGACGTAAGCGAGTGAAAGACCAACTATATATCATAGATGAAACGTTCAAGGCAGAACCTGCCAAATTCAAATATATCAATTTGAAGACAGGTATGGAAATCGATGTAGAAACATTGGAAGAAGTAAACAATCCCTTGATAACACAGGCTAAATTATCTATCCCTGTAGACGAACATCTCTCTGACAAAGACGCAGTTCCATTCCAAGCAAAATCTTCCAGCGAAGAAAAGAATGACGAAATAAACAAACGGCCAAGAATTACTGTTCTTCGAGAGCAGAATCTTTCGTTCAGAATGGGTCAGACAGGTGTAACATATACAAAACTGTTTGCCCCCTATATGGAACAAGCAACAGAGATAACAGTGGAAGACCCATATATCCGTACACCATGGCAAATTAAAAACTTTATGGAGTTTGTAACGATGTTGATAGATACCCGTCCGGTAGATGATTTGAAGATAAACTTAGTCACTAATGAGGAGGAGTATAAGGCACCGGAACTGATTGATCGTTTGGATGATATCAAGAACGACTTGACAGAATACGGAATAGAGTTCAACTACAAACTTCGTGACTTCCACGATCGCTGCATCAAAACAGACACTGGATGGACTATCACTTTGGGACGTGGCTTAGATATCTTTGAAAAATATAATCCATTCTCTGTAGCTTCCGGCCGTCAGGACAAGCGTAAATGCAAAGATTTTATGGTGGCTTACCTGAAAAATAAGGAATGAGCCTACGTCTAAATCAAACAAGCGAGTTATAATATATTGAGTAATTGTAATGTATTATAAATATTCAGCATAGAACCACAACGAATACTACTAAAAATCTTTCAAATGATGAATGGGTGTAATTGGCTATAAACCTGATGAATTATTTCAAATATTGCTGCTTTCCTCCTATCAAAAGGGTTGACAGCCATATTTTATTTTCATACAAAGATTTTTTTTTCAAAAAATGCGTTCATTACATAATTTATTTATTCAGTGCAGAATGGCTGCACAGTAGATTTATACCTTTGTATCATTAAACCAAAATTATTATAACGAAGGTATGAAAGAAAAAGTAATGAGAACTATGTTGATAGTATTACTCTTTTACAGAACAGATTATTTTATCGATATGCTCGATATAGTTTATGAGAATTATGATGCTTTTGGCAGTAAAACAAAAGGTTCTTCCGATGGGAAGTTTACTGTTTCTCCTATTGGTCGTATGATTGTTGTGAAGAAAAAGATTGCTGTCGGAAATATTTCCTATGCAGAAATTGAGAGTGCTCTCAAGTCCCACTATCGAAATAAAAGCAAAGTCAATGATGTGTATCAGAATAATGCCGGTACTGTAACTGTTGATTGTAGAAACTAACACAATAAACATTCTAAAAATAAATATTGAGATGAAAAAATTATTTGTCATGGTAATGCTGGTATGTTCAGCATTCGTTTCTGCCAATGCGCAGAATGTATCTGGAGGTTATTACCGAGGTTTTGTTGATGCCGGTTATACTTTTGGTATCGGTGATTATGATTTCGGACGATTTGAAGTAAACACCTCTCATGGTTATCAAATCAATTCTTATCTGTATGTAGGTGTAGGTGCCGGCCTTCACTTTATGTCATCTTACAAGACCTCTGGCATGGACATTCCTTTAGACACGAGGGATAGCAAGGTTGATATCCCAGTGTTTGCAAACGCAAGATGTAACATTCTCAAAGGAAAAATTTCCCCTTTCATTGATTTGAAAGGTGGTACTTATGTTAACAACAACGGAGGTTTGTATGCCAATCTATCTGCTGGTTGCCGTATCGCAACCCGTTCCAAACAAGCTGTGAATATCTCTGTAGGTTATACCACTGAAAAATTAGAGTTTCAGACATTCTCTCGCTTTACAAGTAATAACAACTTGGACTACACAAGAAAACCAACCAAGTATGATGCTGAAGGCATAACTTTAAAGGTAGGCTATGAATTTTAAATTGAAACAACTTATTTATTAATATAATTATGAAGAAGCTTTTAATTTCCATCACTCTGATTTTCGGAACTTTCATGACAGCCAACGACAAATTCTTCGTGCTGATGAGTTGGAAAACTACGCCAAAGAGAAATATGGCGATAAATGGGTAGAAGCTGCAACCAATCTCGGTTCTCAACTCACATTGGATAAGAACAAAGCTATTACATACGTTCAAGTAATAGAGGCTCCCGGAAAGACAAAAGATCAGCTTTATGTCTTATTGAACTATTGGTTTACATCAACATTCAATGACGCGAACTCTGTTATTAAGCTGAATGACAAGGAACTTGGAACAATCATTGCACAAGGTTATGTAGCTGATATTGCCCAACATACGGGTGGCACAAGCACATACGATGTAAGCATAAGGCCAGTCATCAAGTGTGATATCAGAGAAGGGAAAGTTCGAGTTACTTACACAGTACCTTTCTATTCTGTTGTTAAAATGATTGGCGGTGGATGGATGAGTGCTCTCGGAGACTCAAAAACACCTCCTACACGTTCTGACGAGAATTGGACACTTGATACATGCTTCCCTTTTGTAGCAAAAGATTCTCACAAGAAGACTTCATGTAAGGCACTCATAATGGCACATGCTTACTCAAACGTTGTTCTGGACAAGATTGAAGAATGTGTTAAGAATGGATTGACAGGTAATGAGGGGGATAATTGGTGATATTTAAGTATTATATTTGGCATATACTTAGTCGTTATATTGATAAATACAATTGAATGAGTACAACAAAATTAAAGCCCAGCGTGATATCGGAACTCTGGTGGAGATCAGCAGGAAGATGTGAGTTCAATGGATGCAACAAGCCCTTGGACGAACATGGCATAACGATGGATAAATGTAACCTGTCAAATTGTGCACATATTATAGCAAACTCACCAAATGGGCCAAGAGGAGATAACGAACTTTCATCTCAACTTGCTGATGATCCACACAATATTATGCTGATGTGTCCTGAATGCCATAAATATATCGATCATGAGGGGAAAGACAAATGGAGCGCGGAGTTATTGTTTGCAATGAAAGCCCATCATGAAAAAGGCCGGGCTTTAGCTCTCCGGCTCATTTATTAGGTCGTAACTCAACTGTCAATCCCATAGCAGACGCAATGCGATATAATGTAGAAACGGTTGGAATTGTAAGCCCTCTTTCAATTCTTGATATATATCCCTTGTCCGCCCCTATACGTTTGGCAAGTTCTTCTTGAGTTAGCCTTGCATTCTTGCGAGCATCCAATAGTATTTGAGCGTTGTATTCCTCCCATGCCTTAGCGGTAGCTTCCTCACGCTCTTTTGTGCCAATCTCTCCAAATTCTTTTGCGAGTTCAGCACTTATATCATAAATTTCATCCTTCTTGCTCATAATACTCATTTTTTAATTTAATTGCTTTTTCGATTTCGCTATTTGGAGCTCTTTGCGTCTTCTTTTTGAAACAGTTGAATAAAACCACTATTGTATCCCCGTCGTAAATAAAGAAAATACGAAACTCATTATTACCATAATTTACACGAAACTCATAAACTCCGTCTCTTATGAATTTGATATAATGGCTTGGAATTTTATCTTCTGTCTCGAATAACAACAGAGCGCGTTTTATCTTCTTGCGTTCTTGCTCTGATAATTTCAGCATGAAGTCAGAATAATACCCCTTATACGCGATTATCTTTCTCATGATGCAAAGGTAATAAAAGTTATATAGTAATACAACTTATGAATGAACAATTTTATTCTCCTTTCCTTTTCTCTTTCTCAAACTTCTCTCTTTCAATCTTCAACAGCTCTTCAAACAGCTTAACAGCTTGATCCATTGAGAAGTGGTTGAGATTTTCAACCGTTGTGATAGGCCCAATATTAGAAGCATTTACATGACAGCTTTCGTAGAAGTTATTCGTATAATATAGCACATTCTCTTCGGTAAACTTCTTCAGTCCGTCTTCAGTTACTCCCAAAGCTGTTGCCACTTGTTTTAATTTCTCGTCTTCAAGTTTTTCTGTCTGCTCCATCTTTGAAACAGCTTGCTTTGTAATACCTAATAAATTGCCTAAATCGGTTTGCGTCATACCGCGAAGACGGCGTATCCTTTCAATCTTTCTTCCAATATGTATGGCATTGGTATAATCGTCAGCTTTCATAATAATGATTTTTAATCAGGTTTTATATTTTCAATGGTTGTTTACTTTCTTCAATATTTCTACTTTTTCTCTTTCGCTCTGCAATAGGCGTTCATACAATTCAACAATCTTATCAATGGGGTTGATTTGTTGAGCGATTGATGTTGAACCTTGCTCAAAGGTATTATCTCTAATATTATTAATATTGTAGATTGCTCTTTCCACATCAAAATCTCTAATAACTTCAGGAGCCACGCCTAGCACATTAGCGATTTGTGATAAAAGCGAATTTTCTATTTCTTCTTCCTTCTCTATCTTGGAAATCTCTTGTTGGCTAATGCCAAGATCAGTTGCCAATGCTTCTTGTTTCACACCCATATACACACGTATTTTTTGCAAATTACGTCCGACATGTCTTCTATATGCTTTCTCTTTTATTTCTTCATCCATATCATTATTTTTTTAAGTGAATTGGTGTAGCAAATATAGTGAAAATCAACCGGTATAATTTAAAAGTCAACCATATTTTTTTCAATGCCGAGGTTGATGTGTCTAATTTTGTCTCATCAATTTAATGAAGCCTGCCGGTTGATTGTGGCGCCACATCAAATGACAGTCAGGCTTTTACCCTACTACAAGGGCAACAGCCGTTAACCTATAAATATAATAACAGCCTATGATGTAAAGTTTAAATCAAATTATCGGGATATCGGTATAAATCGTTCGGAGATTTAACCATCCCACGAGAGTTATTAATGACCTTATTCTCTAACAAAATAAAAAAACATGAATTTATTTTCTAATCAAAGAAACAGGAGCACTGTGGTTGCTCTTAAGATGGTTTATGTGATGGGGTTCTGTTTGCTATTGTTATTTGCAGGCGGAACATCGGTATCGGGATCGACGCTTGCTTACAGTCAGCAGGTCAGAAAGATATCGGGTATAGTGAAAAACACTCAGGGGGAGCCCGTTATCGGGGCTAATATTCTGGAAAAAGGAACAAGCAACGGCACGATCACGGATATTAATGGCTTATTCACGCTACGCATATCGCCTAACGCCGTCATAAAGGTTTCTTATATAGGATATACGGAACAGGAGATTGCCATAGGCAACAGGAACCGATTGGATATTGTGATGACAGAAGATACGCGGTTGATTGACGAAGTGGTGGTAGTGGGTTACGGTAAGCAGAAGAAGGCTACCGTAACAGGGTCTATCGCACAGGTGTCAGGCACGGAGTTGAAGCAATCGCCGGCAGCAAACTTGTCCAACTCATTGGTGGGACGGCTACCGGGTGTCATTGCCAACAACCGTTCGGGTGAGCCGGGGAATGATTACTCGGAGATTTATATCCGTGGTAAGGGTTCGCTGGGTGACAACAGTCCGCTTTATGTGATAGACGGTGTAGCCAACCGTGGCGGAATAGAGCGCCTCAACCCGAGTGATATTGAATCGCTGACGATATTGAAGGATGCCTCGGCTGCCATTTATGGTGCACAAGCGGCAAACGGGGTAATCCTGATCACCACGAAAAGGGGAAGTGACTCGAAGCCTGTCATCACCTACGAGGGGAATTTCGGTCTTTCGGAGCATACCCGCACACCGGACTTGATGAATGCGTATCAGTATATGGTGTATGACGACGAGATCAATGCTCACTTTGGCAGGACGCAAAAGTATAAGGATATCAAGAACGGTTATCTGGACGGTACGATTGATCCTTTGCAGTACGCCAATACCGACTGGATGGATGTGATGTTTAAAGCTGCACCGCAAACCCAACATTCTTTATCAGTAAGAGGTGGCAATGACCGTGTAAAGTATTATATGTCCGGTGGGTATTTATATCAGGAACCGGGATTCAAGCACACTAACCTCAACTTCCAAACCGCCCAGTTACGTTCCAACCTCGATGCCAGTATAACAAAAGATTTCACAGTGACTTTGGAATTGGCGATGCGACAAGAGAATCGCCATAACTCCAACTATGATTCGGGCACTTTCTTTTGGGAAGGTTTCCACGCCTACCCTTTCCTGCCGGCCTATTATCCTAACGGGCTTCCGGGGCCGGGTCTGTCATGGGGAAACAACCTGGCGATATTGACTTCGGGAAAGACGGGCTACGACAAAATAAAAGATACCTTCATCAATTCGAAGATGGCTTTTGACCTAAAGATGCCGTGGATACTGCACGGTATGTATTTGTCCGGTTATGCGGCATTCGACTCCCACTTCAGAAGTGAAAAGAAGTTGATGGATATGTGGGATGCTTACCGTTATAATCCGGCGACTAAGGATTATGATAACATCCGCTCGACAACGGGAGACGGGAACATCAATCTGACGCAACAGTTTGATGATGGACATACCACTACTCTTCACTTGAAACTGGGATATGAGAAGCGATTTGCCGAACACAGCATCAATGCTTTCATTGCTTACGAGCAGAGTAAGACTAAGGGAGACTGGTTCTCGGCTTATCGTCGCGACTTCCTCAGTGATGCGGTGGATTATATGTTTGCCGGTAGTGACAACCTGAAAGATAATAACGGTAGTGGGAGTATCTCCGCACGCCAGAATTTCTTCGGACGGTTGAGCTATGGGTATAAGGATCGTTATCTCGCCGAGTTCACTCTACGTCGTGATGGTTCGCAGAACTTCAGCAGTGACTCACGCTGGGGATGGTTCCCCGGTTTGTCGGTAGGCTGGCGTATCTCTGAGGAGAAGTTCTTCAAGGATAATATTCCTCAAGTGGATGAACTGAAATTAAAAGCTTCGTGGGGAAAGTTAGGTAATGACAGGGTGGATCCATTCCAATATGTCAGCACGTATGATATGAGCGACGGAGCGGCATTCGGTCGTGACCCGCAAAGACAAAAAGGCTTCACTATCGGGCGGGTAGCCAACCCTGACATCACTTGGGAGAAGGTGACAACGAAGAATATTGGTTTTGAGTCAATCCTCTTCAAACAGAAGCTAAGCTTCGATTTACAGTATTTCTACTCCATGCGTAAGGACATCCTCACCCCGAAACAGGCTTCCATACCGGATTATACAGGGCTTACCCTACCCGATCAGAATATCGGGAAGATCTCCAATCAGGGTATCGAAGCCAGTATATCATACCGGAACAAGTTTAAAGAACTGGGGTATTATGTAGGGGGTAATCTGACTTATGCCCACAATAAGATTCATTTCTTTGATGAGGCAGCCAATGTACCCGACTGGCAACGACGCACAGGACACTCCATCGACTCGTGGCTGGTGTACAAGACGGATGGTATCTATCAAACTCAACAAGAGATAGATGCGTCACCTCACTTGATGAACACGCAACCCGGTGATATCAAATATCTTGATGTGGATGGCGACGGTTCTATAACGAGCAACGACAGGGTCAGGATTTATGAGAGTGCCACACCGGAAATAGTCTATGGCATCAACATGGGAGGTACATGGAAAGGTTTTGAACTGAATGTACTTTGGACGGGACAGGCTAGAGCAAAGCAGATGATACGTCCGGGAAGTTACAACCGCGATGTGACGTACTTCAACAATCGATGGATATCGGCTACCGAAACACCGAATGCACGTTATCCGAGGGCTTTCGAACGCGACGATACATTCAACAGCATAAACTCTGATTTCTGGCTTAAAGATGCTTCATTCATTCGTTTGAAGAATATTGAATTGGCCTATAATCTCCCTGCATCTTTCCTTAAAAAGATGAGTATCTCGACACTACGCCTCTATGTAAGTGGTTTCAACCTGTTCTCAATAGACCACATCAAGATACAGGACCCCGAAGGCACCAATGCAGGGGGAATGTATTATCCTCAGCAACGGATATATAATGTAGGTGTGAATATTAGTTTTTGATATAATAATTAATGGGAATATTATGAATAACAAAAGAATAAAACTGGGAATCATGCTTTTGGTATGTTCTCTGGCTTCATGCTCCGACTTTTTGGATGTACAGCCATTGGGTTCTTTTAGCGAAGATGCTGTTTTCTCGGATGCAAAGTTCACTGAGGCTTATGTGAATCAACGATATGTTGAAATGCGAGACGGATTCGGTAACACCGGTTTACGTTATATCTCGGATGAAGCCTATCATAACTTCAATTCAGGCAGTCCGTATCTTTACAATCGCGGAGAAGTAACACCCGATCAATATGGAGATTATGACACGTGGGGAACATATTTCACGGCTATAAAAAACTGTAATATCTTCTTTGAGAATATCGGCAAGCTAAAAGCTGATCAAAGTATGATAGATCGTATGACGGGGGAGATCACATTTCTGCGGGCTTTCTTCTATGCCGATCTGGTATCCCGTTACGGTGGTGTGCCCATTATTACAAAGGCATTCGGACTGGATGATGACATGATGCTGAAAAGAGATTCGTATGAGGACTGTATTGCTTTTATTGTGGGTGAGCTTGACAAGGCTGCCGCTCTATTGCCGGTGTCGTATGACGACGCCAATTACGGGCGTGCAACGAAAGGTGCGGCATTGGCTTTGAAGGCAAGGGTACTACTTTATGCAGCCAGCCCTTATTGGAATACATCTGACGACAAAACAAAATGGAAAGCTGCCGCAGATGCAGCAAAGGTTGTGATAGACTTGAAAGACGGAGGCAGTCCGGCTTATCAGTTAGACCCCGATTATAAGGGGATGTTCCTGAATAATCAGAGCAAAGAAATCATCTTCATGAAGCAGTTCAACAAGGAACACGGGCACTCTTTTGACTGGACAGACTCGCCGAACGGCTTCACGGGTTGGTCAAGGACTTGTGTATTGCAGGATATGGTGGATACTTACGAAATGGCGGACGGGTCGATGCCTACGGAAGATCAATATGCTAAAGGAACGCCATGGTTAAATCGTGAACCCCGTTTCTATGCTTCTGTGGTATGCGACGGACAGCAATTCCGCGGACGGGAGATTGAGTTCTTTGTTTCTTCAACAGGCAATCGGGCCGAGTGTGGCATGGATAGTGAATATGGCATTGACGATTGGAATGCTTCGAAGACACACTATACCCTCCGCAAGTTTATGAACGAGAGCCTGCGCAATGCCTGGAATGACATTTGCAACCAACCATGGATTTATATCCGTCTGGGAGAAGTCTATCTGAACTATGCGGAAGCCCTGTTTCATTTGGGTGATGAGCAAACGGCACGTGAATATGTAAACAAGATCAGGGAACGTGCAAGAGGTGGACAAGCGGATGTTCTACCGGACATCACAAGTAGTGGTGACGAGCTGTTGAAAAAAATACAGCATGAACGCAGGGTGGAACTGGCTTTTGAAGATCATCGGTTCTTCGACGTGCGCCGATGGAATATAGCGATGGATACGGAGAACAAACCCGCACGCAAAATCACAATTGTACGTGATGACCAGACTAAGGTGAAAACGTATAAGATTGAAGTTTTGCAGGAACGCAAGTTTTTGCCGCAACATTATTTATTGCCGATACCGAGAAGTGAGATCCTGAAAAACTCGCTTCTGCAACAGAATCCCGGTTATAAATAATCAAACTTAAAAACAGAGCTGTGCCAGAAGACACAGTGGGTTATACGGATTCACACGGAAAGAATGACAGAAAGCCGTGATTGAAGATGTATAATTCCTCACAATAAGGTGCTTGGGCACAGCTCTTTTTTACTAGGTTTTTAAGAAAATAAGGTGTTTATTTTAAATATTTATTTTCTATCTTTGACCCATCACTATTCACACGTCAAAATCATATACTAAATAACACATTATGTCGAATATAAGAGTAAAATCTATTACTATTTTCTTACTATTCTTCTTATCAAGCGGAAATATCAGCGCTGAAAACATTAACCGGTGGAATATAGATGCCAACGGCGGTATTTCGTGGACTATCGACGGACGTATTCCACATTCCGACCATATTGAAATGAGTGGATTGAAGCTATCCGCCGTATTGAGATACGGAGTAGATGCAAACGGCTCATTCCAACTGAACAGAAGTCTGATATGGCCTTCGCTACGTACCATACCAAACAATACTCATGCCAGTCTGACACGCCGTTTTGCATGGAATGTGACGGACATGATTTCAGTCAATGGTTCTTCTCTTACGAATGAAAAGGTCAGAAAGATTGTATTGCGGGGAATGATGACTACAGAGAGTGAGTTTGATCTGAACGGAAGAGGTAAGCTCGAACTGACCCGCATATTGTTCCCATCGGTATCTCTCCCCGCCTTTTGTGAGAAATATACACTCAAGAATATCGGAACATCAGATGTAGCCGTTGAAATACCTTCAAGTCATTCCGCTATAAATACAGCCGAAAAAGATGGAACGGAAGGGAGCTACAAACTAGTCTCTACCCTGAGCGGACAGACTGCCAGGATACTGAAACCGAGGGAACAACTGACGTTCGATGCAACATTTGCGGGCTATAAACTCAAAGATGCTGAATTGCAAATTGATGTGGAGAAAGAATTGAAGGCGCGACAAGAGTTGATTGACGGATTCCGCAATAATCTGGTTTTAGATACTCCTGATCCGGTCATCAATACGATGTTCGCTTTTGCCAAGATACGGGGAGCCGAAAGCATCTATGATACAAAAGGGGGATTGCTTCACGGCCCCGGTGGCGAAGCATACTATGCCGCAATATGGGCAAACGATCAGGCGGAATATATCAATCCTTTCTTTCCATATCTGGGATATGATACGGGAAACAAGTCGGCTTTGAATGCTTACCGACTCTTTGCACACTATACCAACCCTGAATATACCAGGCTGCCAAGTTCCATTATTGCGGAAGGCACAGATACTTGGGGTGGTGCGGGTGATCGCGGGGATGCCGCCATGGTAGCTTACGGAGCTTCACGTTATGCGTTGGCCAGAGGTGACAAAGCCGAAGAATTGTGGGGATTGATAGAATGGTGTCTGGAATATTGCAAAAGGAAACTGAACAAAGAGGGTGTTGTAACCTCTGATGCAGATGAATTGGAGAATCGCTTTCCTGCCGGTAAAGCCAACTTATGTACATCTTCACTTTATTACGATGCGCTATGCTCTGCCGGATATCTGGGTAAAGAGCTTGGTAAGCCCGCCTCACAATTGGCTAAATATAAGAAAGAGGCAGCAACCCTTCGCCTGAATATTGATAAGTATTTCGGTGCAAAGGTGGAAGGCTTCAATACTTACCGGTATTACGAGGGAAATGATGTGTTGCGCTCGTGGATATGTATTCCGTTGACGGTAGGTATTTATGAAAGAAAGAATGCGACAATTGAGGCACTCTTCTCCCCGCGCCTGTGGACAAAGGACGGATTACTCACGCAGGCAGGTAGTGAAACCTACTGGGATCGCTCTACGCTTTATGCGTTAAGAGGTGTATTTGCTTGTGGGGAAACGGAAAAAGCTACAAGCTATTTGAAGTATTATTCCACACTACGATTACTAGGCGAGCATGTGCCATACGCCATTGAAGCATGGCCTGAGGGCAATCAACGCCATCTGTCTGCCGAGAGTGGTTTGTACTGCCGTATTATAACCGAAGGTATGTTCGGCATTCGCCCTACGGGTTTGCATTCTTTTACTGTCCAACCTCGTTTACCTAAGGATTGGAATGAAATGAGCCTTCGCAAGATTCAGGCATTCGACAATACATTCGACATTGAGGTTCACCGGAGTGGCAGCAAGATTGAAGTAAAAGTGACTTCTGCGGATAAAACAGTATTAAAGCGTAAGATCGGCGAAGGAGAGCAAATTACAGTGAACTTGCCAAAACGTTGAAATTCGGAAGGCTAGACAAGATTAAAAAAGAGTTTGAATATTATTCCAAACCGTTCAATTTTTAAAGAAATATAATGATGAGTTCACTTTTAATGCCCATTATTTCAGTTTTTATCCCCTTTAAAAATATTTGTAAAGGATTAACTTCTGAGAAAATAGATTTTCTAAAAGTGGAGTCTATGATACAAATAACAAGTATTAAATCTTAAAGTAAACATCAAAAACACTATGGACAAAAAGGCATTATTATTCTGTTTGTTTGCGTCGGCTACAATATGTGGCGTGCAGGCTCAGAAAGTTTTTCAATTAAAGTCACCTGACGGGAAAATTGTGACCGAAGTCTCCGTCGGCAAGACAATCACTTATTCCACTTCACACGAAGGGGATGTCATCCTCGCTCCGTCACCCATATCGATGACCCTGACAAACGGTGAAACGTATGGTGTGAATTCCAAACTTGCAGGAAGCAAGACTGCTTCGGTAGATAACGTCATTCATACGGCAATCTACAAAAAGAAAGAGGTGCGTGATCATTATAACGAACTGACATTGAAGTTCCGTGGTTCATTCAACCTTATCTTCCGTGCTTATGACGACGGTGTTGCTTATCGGTTTGTATCAACTTTACAGAAACCTTTTGAAGTAAAAGCGGAACAAGCGATATTCAATTTTCCAAGTGATCGGAAAGCTTATGTACCTTATGTAAAGAATGAGGCTGCAACACTGGAACAACAGTTCTATAACTCTTTTGAGAATACTTACCGCCACATTAATTTATCGGAATGGGATAACAAGCGTTTGGCTTTCCTGCCTCTGGCAATAGAATGTGATCATGGAAAGAAAGTCGCTATTACCGAAGCCGATCTGACGAATTATCCGGGCATGTTTTTGCACAATGATAACGGTTCATCTTCTTTAAAAGGTGTTTTTGCCGGATGCCCTGCAGAGATAGAACAAGGAGGACACAACCTCTTGCAAGGAGTAGTAAAGTCGCGTGAAGGATATATAGCGCGCTTCGACAAAGGATGTGCTTTCCCATGGCGTACACTGATCATCTCAGCCAATGATTATGAACTGGCCAATAATGACATGGTCTATCGGTTAGCCTCAGCATCGGATAAAACGCAGGATTACAGTTGGGTAAAACCGGGTAAGGTAGCATGGGACTGGTGGAATGACTGGAACTTATATAATGTTCCTTTCAAGACTGGCGTAAACAACGAGACTTATAAGTATTACATCGACTTTGCTTCTTCACATGGCATTCAATATGTCATTTTGGATGAAGGTTGGGCGGTAAATATGAAAGCTGATTTATTCCAAGTGGTTCCCGAGATTAATTTGGAGGAGCTGACTGCATACGCTGCAAAGAAAAACGTGGGTTTGATTCTTTGGGCCGGTTATTGGGCTTTCAACCGCGATATGGAGAAAGTATGCAAGCATTATTCTGAGATGGGCATCAAAGGATTCAAAGTAGATTTCATGGACAGGGACGATCAGGCTATGGTTGATTTCCACCATCGCGCAGCTCAAATGACAGCTAAATACAAATTGATGATCGATTTTCACGGAACATATAAGCCGACGGGATTGAATCGTACCTATCCGAATGTGATAAACTTTGAAGGAGTTCACGGATTGGAACAGCTGAAATGGGCACCGGGGGAAATTGACCAGGTGACTTATGATGTAACCTTCCCTTACATCCGTATGCTTGCCGGACCTGTGGATTATACCCAGGGAGCCATGCGTAACGGAAGCAAGAATAACTATCGCCCCGTTAATTCCGAGCCGATGAGCCAGGGCACGCGTTGCCATCAATTAGCCGAATATATTGTATTTGATTCTCCGCTGAATATGATGTGCGATAGCCCATCCAACTATATGAGGGAAAAAGAATGTACCAAGTTCATTGCAGACGTACCTACCGTATGGGATCGCAGCGTTGCTCTGAATGGAGAAATGGCACAATACCTCACTCTTGCACGCCAAAAAGGGGATATATGGTATGTGGGCTCATTAACCAATTGGAAAGGACGTACGGTAGACCTCGATCTCTCTTTCTTGGGTAAAGGCAAGTACGAAGCTGAATTATTCAGAGACGGCATCAATGCCGACAAAGCAGCTTGTGACTATGTAAAAGAAACGGTTAGCATCCCCGAAAGCGGAAAACTATCTGTGAACTTAGCTCCAGGTGGTGGCTTTGCCATGAAGATTTATCCGGTAAAATAAGAAGAGGAACAATCTCAACGATATAATAAAAATAGAACAGCCTTGTAGAACTCTTTATTCTACAAGGCTGTCTTTAAATAGTATTACTTAGCACTTTCTTGCTTTGTCTGTTTAACAAGCTGGATGGTACCATTTTTATTATAATAAAGTTTATCTACACAAATAGAACGCAGCCAATCATGATTTGACAAAGAGCTATTATGATAAAAAGCATACCACTGCCCTTTATATTCCACAATCGAACCATGATTTGTATAGCTGTCTGTCGGTTCCATATAAATACCCATGTGTTTCCAAGGTCCAAGCGGACTGTCGCTTATAGCATAGCGCATCCGGTTATCTCCTTTCACGCCATCTTTCCAATTCTCATCATGATTGTCAGAGTATGAAAGATAATACTTACCGTTATATTTATGTACCCATGGGGCTTCGTGAAAGTCGACCAAACCTTCCATCTTTTGCATTCCACCATCCAACTCCATCATGTTGTCTTTTAACTTACCTCCTTTACAAACACCACCTCCACCGTGGTAAATGTATGCTTGTCCGTCATCATCTACAAAGACACAAGGGTCAATCAATGGATCCAGCCCTTTAATATAGCCCTGTACGGTAAAGTTTGCAGCAGGTTCCTTACTGGTAGCTACCCCTATCTTCCAACTGCCATTCCAATCCGTATCACTGGGATGGGGGAAATAGAAATAATAGGTGCCATTCTTATATGCACAATCGGGTGCCCACATGAATCCCCCTTCTTTGCGTCCCCAAGGAACTTGCGAAGAATTTAGTATTTCCCCATGATCTGTCCAATGAACCATGTCATCCGTAGAGAAAACATGATAACGATCCATCAGATCACATCCTTGCGGAGGGGCTATATCGTGGGATGCGTATACATATAGACGACCGTCTTTCCATACATGCGCTGAAGGATCGGCGGTGTACAAATTTGTAATAAAGGGGTTTGGCCCCAAAGTAAGCGCTTTGCCAGGCTCCTGACCGTTGCAACTAAGAAAAGCTAAGGACAAAAGTGCTAGCAAAATCAAATAGTGTTTCATTTTATTTCTAATTATATAAAGTAAATAATATCATTTTTCATCTCGTTTGGGCAATTCAAAACTTAGAGGTTTCTCATGACGAAGTATCTTAGCCGCTTCACCGGTCAGCCACAAGTAGTGATCGGAAGGCATGCCATCCATATCGACAAAACGGACTTTTTTGCCAACCGGAGGATTATCCGTACACTTAAAGATAGCTGTACCTTCATTTACTTCATCAAACATGGCAACGTATAGCATGGCAGCGCCCGCATTGATTGCAGTAGTAATCTGTTGCCAATAGAAACGTCCTCCTTGGCGGGGAATAGAACCGGAAGGTTTCACATCGTCAGGAAACGCATGACGGCTCAGATTATACCAACTGAAACCGGGAGTCACGCAAGGGACATACCCCACATTGTTTTGTTTACACCATGCCATATCATCTACAAGAATGTCACGATAACGATCCATATCATTATGAAGTAATGGAGTAAAGCGTTGCACCATCCACGGCATAATGATGTCCGCCTGTTTAATCAATTCATGTAAATAAGGATCGTGAACACAATCGGAATTTAGATCTCTCCAGAAAGTGGGTACTCCCAACATCACGCTGCAACCTCCATATTCGGGATCATTCTTCAAAAAATCAATAAAACGCTCCAACCCGATATTACGGATATCATACGGACGATCAGGAAAGCCAACACCCCAAATTGTAACTAAGGGCTTGCCATTATAGAAAATATAAGTTTGTTCGCCTTCTTGATTCGTTACACGCAGCGAATCGACTAAATATTTCCAATCGTCAATCAGGACGGAACAGTCCTCACCTTTAGCTTTCAAACCGGATAAATCATACATAACTCCAATAGCACGACCATATTTGGAAGCAGCCTTTATTGCATGCCTCAAAACGGTGCTGTGCTTACGTGCTTCAGGGCGGGCAGCATCAAAAAAGCGCTGCATAAATACACCGTCTAAGCCATAATCTTTCATCCATTTGAAATGTAAATCGACTGTACTCTCATCGGTAGAGGAAAAAAATCGGGCAACCGTTCCATCTGCCTGCTTAAGCCCGGTGGGGTACGTCTTAGAATATTCCTTGATATCAGGCCACATATCAATTCGCACACTGTTCTCATCCGGATACATCAAACCATCTTTCGGCTGTCGAAACCACCCTTGATATCCTGCCATAATAAGCCCTTTATAAGACGGGTATTTTGTGTTTTTTGAATGCTTAGGTGTTGCATTCAAACTCCCAAAGAAAAAGAGGACTAATAATAAAAAGAAATATTTCCTCATGATGCTAATAATTTATATAAAGATTAATAGTTGAATGATCATTGTTTCTTATAAAAATCCCGAATCATCTTATTACTTGAATACTCCCTATTAGGGAAATCTGCATTCCGATATTTATACGACCATTTATCTCGATGGCCAAGTAGATTTTAGAGGGATTTCACCCCGCAGCATTTTTCTAGCCTGCCCGGTGAGCCACAAATAATGGTCTGTAGGTAGTCCATCTTCAATACCTTGAAAGATGACATTTAATTCACTTGCCGACCGGCACCAATTATCTCCTTCAAGTCCATCCACCTTTTGGGAACTCATGGAATAGCTCCCATTTCTATATACTACATAGTAATCAGTATCAGAACGATCACCGGGAACATCACTCTGATTCATGCATTTATAAATAGCTGTACCTTCATCAATTTCATCAAACATCGCAATATAGAGCATTTGGGCACCGGATTTGATGCAGTTGTACATCTGATTCCAGTAAAACTTACCACCTAAACGCGAATTCACCCCGTTATTAGGATGCATGTTTCGATCGGAAGAACCAGGGAAACATAATGGAGCATACTCCACCTTGTTTGTTTTACACCAAGCGATATCATTTTGTATCAAACTATAGAAATTGGAATAGCTGTTATTATCATAACGCCCTACAAACCAAGGCATAATAACATCAGCCGCTTTTATCAAATCGTGCAGTTTGGCATCAGGCAAAGCATCATTCCGCCTTTCACGCCAATAGGTAGGCACTCCAAGCATAATGCTGAATCCTTTCTCTTTGAGGCCATTCATCAAAGATTCTACATCTGTAAGGGAATAAGGGCGGTTATCATTGAATCCCACTCCCCAAAGAACAATGAGAGGCTTTTCATTTTGATAGAGATAATATTTTTGCTTTGTACGGTCTTTCAGTTGATACTTGTCCATTATGGATTGAGCATCATTCAACACAGCATCAGTACCTCTCTTTGAACTGCTCATAAAGCCTCCTAAATCATACATCACGCATATAGCTCGTTGGTAAGTATTAGATCCTTCCATTGCTGACCCCAACACTTTATCAAAATGATCTTTCCCATCCGGATTGTCAATCACTTCACCAACAAAACGCTGCATAAATACACCATCCACACCATAATCTTTCATCCACTTGAAGTGAAGCAGAACACTAGATTTATCATAGGCGCTATAAACCGTAGCCTTCTCACCATTGGGAAGAATAAATTTTCCGGGAGTATATTTCTTTTCATATTCTCTCATATCCGGCCAAAAATCAATGGAATTCTTCAGTACACCGGGTTCGAATATATCATTTTCCCGATAATGATACCATTCTGTGTTTTTATGCAAAGCGTGGGAACAGCCATCACCCGGTGCGCCAAACCAGCCCTGATATCCCGCCATCACAAGTCCTCGATAAGTATTAAATGGTTCACCATCAACATGAGGAATGAAATCGGGCTTATTATATTCATCCGTTGGAACTGGATTATTGGGATTTTCAGGTTCGACTGCAGGTGGGATTGAATCACTTCCCCCACTGCCACAAGAGGTTAAACCTATCCAAATAGTACATAAAACAAAAAAACATATTTTCTTTACAATCATGATATTAGCTTTTTTATTAGAAAACCGGAAGAAGAATCTTATTCCTCTTCTTCCGGATGTTCTCAAATCAATCAATCTAATTACCTCTTTCAAACTCACTCATTAGGTACCTCTACTTTTACTATTTCCGTATAGTTAAACTTCTGAAAAGTATCCTTGACCCTGGAACCCATACGAACAAAGTAGGTATAACCGGGTTTCACCCAAACCTTGATAGAGTAAACCTTACTCTTGCCATCGTCCAGTTTCGGAAGTTTTTCCCATGTCGACATGATACTCTTTTTATAGTCGTCCACATCATTATAATGACTGATACAATTTCCGGCACCACAAAATTGATTGAGGCTGAGGAACGGACGAATATCCATAATTTGGGGTAAACCTGCCTTAATAGGAGCATCCATACGACAGGACATCAGCAATGAATCACCCTCCAATTCCGTCTTGAAGTCGAATAATGTTAGATAAGGCGTTACTTCAAAATCCTGTGTCACTGTCTTACTACCAATGCCTATACGTATAGTATCAGCAGGCCACCAAGCTCCTTCGGGAACTACATCGTATGTGCCTGCGAAAAGTTTCGTATTATTGAATGTACCATCCTGCTTCACTGGAATATCCTGGTTGCCGGGATTGGTGCTAAAGCTCTTTTCCCAAATACGGACACGGCATTCCCCTTGATCAGCAAGAATATTCTGCCCTGTAGTTGAATCGATAATACGTCCTGTAAAATGGGCATCAGGCGCATCGAAATTATCGACTTCCATACATGAGACCATTAAAAAGGCTGATACGCCAATAAACAGACTATATATTAACTTTTTCATATCAATACTCTTTTAATTTATATCATTAATAACCATCATTGCGTACCAGATTTGGGTTCTTGCCAATCTCTCCTCCCGGAATCTGTTCGTAATACCAACGTTTCTCGAAAGTTACCTTACGACCTTCACGTTCCACCTCATTCAAGAAAATCCACTTACCTTCGGAAAGCACATAATAAGGGAGTAACGTATGTGTATACTTACCATCCTGGAACATAATATCGGCCACTCTCCAACGACGCAAATCGAACAAACGCTGATTTTCATAGCAAAGCTCACGGGCGCGCTCATCACGAATATATTGCAAGTTCTCATCAATAGGAAAGCCATATACTTCAGAACCGATATCCTTGGGATTGGTTACCATTGCATGAGCAGTAGCACCGGCACGATCACGAAGTTCATTAATATGATTGAAGGCTTCAGCTTTAAGATTTTCATTGTCGGTAATCAGTCCCAGTTCATAGGCTGCTTCCGCCCAATTACAAAGTATTTCACCGTAACGGAATACTTTCCAAGCTTGAGAACTACCAAAGAGCACCCGGTTGGAGGACATTCCATTGTAATTGACATATTTGCGGATAAATGCACCGGTACGTGTATAACCTTCATCTCCGGTACCTTCAGCCAAACCATATTTTCCACTTACCTTGACCGACTGGCCATTAATTGTTTGCGTAACATTCGGTTGGGCCGCTCTAACACGATACAAATTAGTATAGTCATTAACGCTTCCTTGCGTTTCGGACGTACCGTCACTTGACAGACCTGGATAAGATTTATACACACCACCTTGGATATCCATAACAACACCGGATACCGACTCAGTCATACCGGGAAAGAAGAAATTGGCACGACAACGAGCTTCCATCTTAGTGGTGTTCCAAAGATCCTCAACTTTATTAAAACGTACCGGTTTACCGTCCCCGTCCGTAATAGCAGGCATATCATACAGTCCCATGATTTCCCACACCGGTTGCAAAGCTGCCCCTACATCATTGGCAAGCCCCTCACCTTTCGGTAATACCATCGTATCCCAACAATGGAACAAACTGGTATTGGTAGGAGTGGTCGTCTTAGGCCCATATTGCTTTACGAAGATATCTTCATCCTTACTGTCATCTCCAAGGAATACTTCCAAATAAGCTTTTTCTTTATCAGCCCCTGTATGCAAAGTAAAGCCCGCATCTTTGAGGAACTTACATGCATCATAAGAATACTGGAAGAACTCCTGTGCCTTATCGGAAGACATCCCCATAAGACCTGCATTCACAGCCGGACCGGTTGTTCCGATATAACCACCATATTTGGCAATGGAACCTGCATATAACATTGCGCGAGACATCAGAGCAGCAGCAGCATATCTATTGGCGCGTCCGACCTCCGTCTTAGAAGCTGTCGCATTCTCCATGGCAAACTTCAAATCGTTATAAATAAACTTCCAGCAGTCATATTCCGTGTTACGTGGTTGTTGCAGCTCTTCTATCGGAGCTTTCGGATCAAGCACTTTGTCTACGATAGGCACCCCACCATAGCGTTTCACCAATCCGAAGTAATAGAATGCACGCAGGAAGTAAGCCTCACCTAGATGAGCATTATATTCATCTTCTTTATAGTTGTCACGATAATTGGGTAGCTGTTCGATTAGATTGTTTATATCACGAATTCGATCGTAAGGCCAATAGCCCCAACCGTCTCCATAAGAAGGGTCACGTCCTGCAGCTTCGGCCGCTCCGGCAGCCGGACTACCTTTTTGTGCCTGCCATTTATTTCCCGAGTGCCAACCGTTAGAATTGACAGTGGCATACCCTTTTTCGTCGCCGTTCTGCTTGTAATTGAAATCCTCGATAGGAAGATCCTGATAGACAATGGTTAGATATTTTTTAATACCATTGTCCGATGACAACAGGACATTTTCATAGATAAGCCCTTTAGGTTCCAAGTCCAAATCATAGCAGGAAGTTATTGTAAGGCCTAATATAGCTGATACAAATAAATATTTGAATGTTTTCATATTCAGTCCTTTCATATTAGAATTTAATTGTTGCACCGATGTTGAAAGTACGATTCACCGGATAATTATAAAATAAGATACCAGACGAATCATTGCTATTCGCTCCTCCCTGCCGTCCTGGACGTTCCGGGTCAATGTTATCCAAGCCCGTAAAAGTCAGGAGATTGTAAGCATTGAAATAGAAGCGGCAATCTTTGATACCCACTTTTGCCACCCACATCTTAGGCAATGTATAGCCCACTTCAAGTGTTTTCAAACGAATGTAAGAAGAGTTCTTAATACCTGTAGAACCCGTGTTGAAACTATGACCGGTAGCGGGATAAAGCCCGGAAACCCATTGTGTATTCGGATTCCATGGATCATCACTCACGCCTACCGTATGCCAGCGGTCCTTATAAATATCCAGTACGGCCCCACCGTTAAACGGGCCTACTTCAGTAAAGACTTCATCGTAGGAGTTATATACTCCGGCTGCACCTTGCCAGTTCATTGAAAGATCAACGCCTTTATAAGCAGCTCCGAGTGTAATACCATAATTGAATACCGGTAAGTTATAAGTTGCCACAGGATGCCTGTCTCCATCATTCACAATGCCATCGCCATTCCAATCTTCATAGTAATAATCTCCCGGCAATGTACCTTGTCCCAAATTAGCGCCCGTAGTATTATGGTAACGGATTTGTTCATAGCTAGTAAACCGTCCGCCTTCTTCATAAGTGAACCAAATATCCTTATTACGCCCTGATACATTGGTACGATACCAATTGTCCATGGAATTGCTTGCTTGACTATCCAGGTGATAATCCCAACGATTCTTGGTCGCTGAAATTTGACCATTTACCCAATACGTCACACCTGCTATTCTATCACGGTGTCCCAAGCTGATCTCCCAGCCGAAAGTTTCATCGCTTTCTATGTTCTCTTGTGGCATGGATGCACCCACAGTACCTGGAATAATAGCTGAGGACATTGCCAACAAGCCATCACGTTTGCGTTTGAATACTTCTAACGTACCGCTCAACTTTTGATTCCAAAGATCAAAATCCAATCCCAAATTATAAGTTTTGGCAGTGTACCACGTTAGATCCGGATTAGGAATAGCCGTTGCGGACACACCGGACATGTATTTCCCATTATAGAAATAACCAAGTTGATCTTTATTTATACTATAAGCTACCGCCGTTTGAGGGTACGTATTAGCACCACCATCATCACCCATCTCACCGTAAGAAGCGCGCAACTTAAGGTTAGAAAGAAAAGGTATCCATTCTTTCATAAAAGCTTCTTCACTAATGCGCCATCCAGCAGACACAGCCGGGAAAAAACCCCAACGTGAATCTTTAGGGAAACTTGAAGAACCATCATAACGGAACGAAAAGTCCGCCATGTAACGACCTTTATAATCATAGTTCACCCGCCCCACAATAGCCTGACGAGTCTTATCTCCTGCACCAGTCATTGAGCCTACTTGATCTTCATCTTCACCGTATATTAAATACTGGCCATCCATCAACATCACACGCTGCGCGTAGAAGTTATCCCAATTGTTATACTGCTCTTCGAATAGCACCATACCGCTTACATTATGGTTACCAAACTTATTGGCATAATTCAGAGAAAGCTGCATTACTGTTCCATAGTTCGGATCCGTGTTACGCCTCAAGTAACTGTCACTATTACGAATAAAAGAATCCATTGTACCGTCTGCATTACGATTATACAAATTATAAGTACGTTTATATTCTGTATTATTCGTGGTATAATAGTCATAACTATAGAAAGCTTTTGCATTTAATCCTTTCACTCCCGGAATATCATAAGTCAATGTTAATGCCCCATTAAAGTTAACACGCTTTTCCTGACGATACCCTGTGAGACGGCTATCGGTAGCAGCAACAGGATTCTCACTCTCGAGCATTTCATTATCGTAAGCAGGGTAGTTATGGTCGCCATCTACATAATCTTGAGAAGTTGGTTTATACGTCCATGCCTTTTTATATACAGCCCATATATCGGTAAACGGTTGGTTCTTCTCATCCATATAGCCACTCATTTGTACCGTAGCTTTCAGACGATTAGTGATTTTAGCATCCACGTTACTACGGAAGTTCCAACGATTATAATTTAAAGAACCACTCTTATAAGAACCTTCTTGCTTGAGATAACCAAGATTGAAAAAGTAATTTATTTTTTCCGATCCGCCATCCATGCTGACATTATACTGTTGTTGCGGTACATTATTATTGAATAATTCATCCGTCCAGTTTGTTCCCTGTTTCTTACCGGTACTGTATTCCATCATCTGTTCCCATGTATATTTGGGAGTAGTTCTGCTAGTATAGTTGTCGTTAAAACTATTATACTTCTTTTCATTAATGAGCAGCATATGATCCACCGCACTTGCAGTCTCAGGCACGTACAAAAACTGTTGCCAACCGTAATTCGCTGAAAATGTAACATCGAACTTTCCATTGGAGATCTCACCATGTCTGCTAGTAACCAAAATAACACCATTAGCTGCACGGATACCATAGATAGCAGCAGAAGCATCTTTCAATACTGATACACTCTCTATTTCGTTAGCGTCCATACGAGAGAAATAAGCTTTGTCACGAGGAATGCCATCGACTACAATCAGCGGATCACCCATACCACGAATATCGATAGAAGTGTCAAACTCACCGGGTTGTGAACTTTTCTGTGAAATACGCACACCCGGTATTTTACCGGAAAGCATGTTCACGACATTTTCATTCTTAGTGACAGCTATTTCTTTGTTAGTCACAGCCGAAACGGCACCCGTTAAAGTGGCTTTTTTCTGGGTACCATACCCCACCACAACAACCTCTTCCAACGTCTTATTATCGTCTTGCATGGTAACACGCAAAGTGACATTAGCTGCTGAAACCACAACGTCTAGATAACCGATATAAGAGATAGTTAGCTTTTCTTTTGTTGAAGCTTCTATCTTAAACTCACCATTAATATCCGTAATTGTACCTCTGGTACTACTGCCATTCACTTTTACATTGGCACCAATAACTGGTTCTCCCGATGAATCAATTACTGTACCTTGAACCATCCGAAGTTGTGCCGAAATAGGCAATACCACCCAAAAGCACAGAAGTATGATCATTGTCGCCTTCCATGAAGTAAATGCGCCACTATTTATTTGATTTAAATTATAATGTTTCATGCTTAGATTTTCTATTCATTAAAGAAATCTTCCTTCTCAGTGATAGATGGTAACCTAAACCTCAAGTGTAGATTACCATCTTCGTAAAGTTTATGGCTTTGGAGCAGGCATTGTTGCACCGGCAGGAGCTAAACGACGATTGAAGAAGAATAAACCCAATTGATCTGCCGAACCAATTCTCTTCACGCCATAAGCATATTCATAAGCGGCGCCCACACCTATGCGAAGTCCATAGCCTGTATAAGTTGCAGGCAATGATATTACGCCTGTTTTTTCATCGATAGTAACTCCCCAAGAAGCAACATTTGCATAGAATCCTGTCGGATTATCAATATATTCATTATACTGTCCCAACCAAAAATCATAGTCATAACCTTCTCCACCCGAATATGATTTACCATTCGTTGCTACGTATTTTCCATCTGTGGTAGCTAGTGCTTCAGGTACGTAAATTGCAAAACCGCGATAGAACCAGTATATTCCACGACTTCCGGCTGCATACTCTTTACCAAGATCACCTAAAACGAGTTTACCTCCACTATTGTATACAACATTGTCTTGACTGGCAGTCGTCACGGCATAGTCTCCCCATTTTGCAAAGAATGTATCCTGACCGCTGTGTATAATTGGATAGTCGGTTGCATAATTCGTAAAAGTCTTTTGCATATCAATAGTTTGAGCACCTAATGCTAGATTTTTTTCACGTCCACCCCATTCAGCTTCGGCCTGAGTGAGTCCGCCGTCACAGTTCAGACCGGCAATTTCATCTTTAATCATAACATAAACTTTTGCTTTCACTACATCATCGGCTAGCACATTCACAAGGAATCCCGGACGGTTTGTATTATCGTTAAAGCTGGTTCCCGGTCTCTGACTGAATGCCCATGCACCGGTCCTTGCCAAGCTCTGGTTAAGGATTCCATACTTTTCTTGTGCCTTACCTTCCGGTTGCTTACTTTGACTTGCGACAGCAAATTCTGCATTGTCAGGTAGTGTACTGAATAAATTTTTGAAGTTTGAAAGCTTAAGAAGATCACCACCTTTGATTGTCATTTCCTTGAATCCTCCATCCAAATCTTTTGGACTATAGTCGGATTTAATCTCAACACCTCCCAAATCCTCGCTAACAGCAGAGAAATCATCGGATACCTTTATATTAAAGTAGTTGGAACCGATAACTGTTCCTCTTAAATTCATTTGGAGAGAAACTGCATACGTTTTTCCCGCTTCCACCTCACCAAGAGCCTTAATTGGAACCTTTAAGAATCCATTTTCGAGCGTCACAGTACCATTTACCTTAAATTGCTCGCCATCAGCTGCACGCGTTAGCACATGAGATTCTGCTATTGAGAATGTAGCTCCCTGCAGGCTTGTTAATGCCGGCCTTGGCAAGAAGCTTACTATTGTGCCTGCATTACCAATCTGTACCGTACCATCTATTGTTTCAGGACTATATATTAAAGAATTGACAGATGAACCTAATGGAAGCACATATTCTTTACCATCTATAGTTATAGTAGCTTGCGTATCGCTAACCACCACAGCAATGTTCCCCCCACCAGGCTTAATTACAATTTTTTGTCCATCACTCAGTGTCAACGTATACGTACCGTTAACTTCTTCTACATTCGTAATACTCGCACCGGTCATGAGCGCATTCTCCAATTTGGCTTTGATATCAGCAATAGCCACTTCTACTACTGAAACTCTTGATTTCAGATCATCAATGTCGTTGTTATTGCATGAAGTAAAAACTCCCGTTGAAAAAACCATAGCTCCACATAGGAGCACCTTAATAAATTGTTTATTCATAATGATTAAATAAAAGTTAATTAATATACAATGGGTTATTTATTATAAGCTTATTTATAAAAGGTAGTGTCATTGATTTGCAAAAAGACAGGTAGCCTTTCTTTATGAGATTTTATAAAATATAGTTTTGTATTTTTCAGGTTCATCAAATTCTATTTCATTAAAGTTTTTGAGCAAAAATAGAGCCCATCAATTAAAATAATCCTTAAAAACGCCTTAATAAGGAGTCTTTTTCCCAAAGAAATCTCGATAATATTATTTTTTCTCATCTTCTGCTTCAAAATTCACGAAATGCTTAATAGAAGGAATAAATAATGAGATTAATATTCTTCATCAATATTAATTTTAAGGCATAAAAGGTAGGTAAATATTGAAATTTCATATTATAACGTCACATTCTGTAGCTATAACCGAACATTCAACATTACAATCTCTTTTTATTACAGGAAAAAGTATTCAGTGATTAAGGATTACGAGAGATTCTTTGAATTATAATAAGAAAATATAATGCTAAAATAAATTAGCTGTCTTTTATTTCAATTGTGCTTTTAGTTCATTTCCTATATAATGTAGATTTAATCTACAATTTTCATTATCCATTCCTAAACCCTCTTTATTATCCACGAGTACAATACGAAAGCTACGGTCTTTCAACATTCCTTTATAGCTACCTTTGCGAGTTCCAATAGTAAGTTCTCGCTTATAATCATTCCAAGACATACGGATAGTAGTGTACTTACCTTTCTCATAATTATAATTATCCCCCTCATCTTCATACAATGTAAACTCACCATTTGCACCAGGATATACACGAATAATTAAATCATCCCATGTTTTTTCTGTTGAATATTGCACTGATGGTCCCATAGGAATAATAGAACCTACTTTTACATAAAGAGGAATAATATCTATAGGAACTTTCCTGGAAAACGTATTCCCTCCAGGTATCTTTTCGCCCGTCCAGAAATCAACCCAACTGGATCCTTTCGGTAAATATATCAAGCGCTCTTTTACCGGGCTTATTACAGGAGCTACCAATATCGATTTGCCGAATAAAAATTCATCACTAAGGTTTGCCACTCTCTTATCATTAGGGAAGTCCATCCACAAAGCACGCATTAGACTTCCACCATCAGAAGTTATTTTCCATGCTGTGGAGTAAATATATGGTAGAAGATGGTAACGTAGATTAATACTTTTTTCCTGTGCATCAAAAGCCCAGTATCCCCGTTCTCCAAAATTAAAGATTTCACGTGAGGTATGTGTACCATGAGAACGCATCATCCCCGTAAAAGCAGCAAACTGCATCCAACGTACATAAAGTTCCTGAAAAGCCGGATCTTTTACCCCATTGGGAAAATTATTATTGGAAAAAAAGCCACCGATATCTGAATTCCAATAAGGAATACCTGTTAATGAAAAATTCAAAGCAGCCGGAATCTGGTTCTGCAAAACCGTCCAATCAGATACAAGATCACCCGACCAAGAGTTTGCTGCATAACGTTGTTGTCCGGCAAAAGCAGAGCGCGTAAGAATAAAAACACGTTTATCAGAAGTTACCTGACGTTGATGGTCATAAACTCCGCCCACTGTCATCAGTGGAAAAGCATTGCGCACTTTACGGAATGAACCTAAATAAGTATGAAAATCAAAATCTTCTTCCTTGACAGGAGAATGATCCGGCTCTGTAGAGTCCAACCACCATCCATCAATACCTATATTGAATAAGTTCATATTCATATATTTCCAATAAATATCCCTTGCTAAGGGATCATAAGGATCGTATTCCCGGACTCCATTATCTTGTGGAAATGTTTCAAGCGTCATCAACTTGTTCAACTTTCTCAATTCCGCATATGGTTGTGTAGACGGTCCGAAAGAGGGCCAAACGGATATAATGGCATGAGCGTTTAGTCCATGAACTTCTTCCATCATCTTTTTAGGATCTGGATATTTAGGATTATGAAACTCCATAGAATTCCAATCTTTAAAATCTTCTCCCCAATACTTCCAGTCCTGGATTATTCCGTCAAGTGGTATTTGTAAAGACCTATACTTCCTGACAATATTTACTAATTCCTCTTGGCTAGTATAACGTTCACGAGATTGCCAAAAGCCAAATGTCCAAAGAGGATACATTGGAGCCTCTCCTGTCAAATAACGTAATCCAGCAATAACTTTATCAGCATTTCCACCATACACAAAATAATAGTCACTCATATCTCCCACAGCAGAATCAAAAGTCATACTTTCGGCATTATCAATAAAATCGGTAGCAGAATAGTTATCCCAAAATAAGGCATAGCCTTTGATGGAGTGCACCAATGGAATGCAAATTTCGGTGTTGGATTGACGCAAATATAAATGCTGGTTGCGTTGATTCATTTCCCCATTCTGGTGCTGTCCCAGACCATAAATAGCTTCATCTCTATCCAGCTGAAAAGCTTGTTTAACCCGATATGTCTTATTCCCTGCATCATTAACTACAGTGAACGAAGTAGAGAAAGGCTTTTCCTTCAGCAAAACTCTCTTCTGTGTATCTTCAAATGTAACCTGATTTGTAATTTCATTTACCGTAACAATTAAATTAGAAGTAGAAAGTATTACCATGTTACTTTCTTCTCGTATATTAAATCTCTGATTATCCGGCTCCCTGATAACAGAAAGCGAATGTTTTATCGGAGCTTTTCCTATAGGATATTTTAAAACACGTACAATAGAAGGAGAGAAGCACTGCAATTCCACACTATTGTTACCTATTTCTATTTTTAGTCCATTTGAAGTTCGCTTTATAGGGTTGCCCCATATAGCAGCCGCACACATCCATAGGCTCAACGTTATTAATATATTCCTCATAGTATTATTACTAAATTTTACATAAAAAATATTTTCTTTAGTTTACATCAATATATGTATCTTACTTTCTCACAATCTTGTATCACAAAATAAGTAGAACTGCATTAATGAAAGGATAAATAAAATATTAACTAAACATTAAAATTCGCTTAATGATGATTATCAATAACAGATACAAAAGAATTAGAGGTATTAGTTGTCTCTTTATTCGGAAAAAGATTACTTTTGCATACACTAATACATCAGAGCATACCTCATGAAAAAAGCACAAATCATACTTCTTCTCTTATTTATATGCCGGTATTCAGTCGCTCAATATCCCGAATATGGTTTGCATATACAATCATTTCCTATTAGTGCTTCTAAATACACTAGCATGGCCTTGGATAATGGAGATGCTATTGAGACAGAAGGTGAAAAAATAACTTTAGACTTTAAATTGTGGGTAAGGAAAGATAATGTGTTTGGAACAGTATTCCGTATTATTACCAACGACAAAAAGAATATAGACTTAATGTATAGTGTAAGTGAAAATGACAAACGATTTCCTATACTAGTTACCGGTGAAGCTGTTCATCCCATCCAAGAAGAAATTAAACGTGAAAAATGGATAGATGTGCGTCTCATCCTTGACTTTAAAACAGGGCAGCTCAATATCACTTACGATAATAAATCTATTAGGACAAATTACGAAGGACTTAAAAACACCAAAAACATACGTATAGCTTTCGGTTATTGCCCATTTGAAAATTACTCTTTATCCGACGTAGCTTCTATTAATATAAAAGATATCAGCCTATACAGAGATAAGCAAAAAATACGTTTTTGGAAAATGGCTCGTCATAATGGAGACACATGCTACGATGAAATAGCACATTCCCCTGCAGCCGGAAAAAACACATGCTGGATTATAGACCAATATATAAGTTGGAAACACATCTATACCCAAAAGTTCACCAGTTCTCCTTCCATAGCATTTGATCCTAACGGCTCTTTCTTTATAGCCAAGAACAAACATAAGCTGTATATATACCATGCTGACAAGCAATCGGTAGACACTATTCAAATGAAAGGAGGAGAATTTGCAGCCAATTACCCTAATCAATTGATTTTTATCCCAAAAATCAATCAATTACTGTCATATAACCTCAATGAAAATATTTATTCGGCTTTTAACCCTGTTACGCAACGCTGGGAAAATGACATAGCCCCGATTAAAGAACACGACTACTGGAACAATACAATCGTATATGACCCATCCAACTCTTCCTTGATTAGTTTCGGAGGATATGGCCATTACCGGTATAATAATGAATTACTCATTAGTTTTCCATGGAATGAGAAAAAGCCTCAACAGCATATTAAACTTACCAATATCTATCCCCGCTACTCGGCAGCATCCGTTATTATTGACAGCACTCTATATATATTCGGCGGGCGTGGCTGTCCTTCTGGACGACAAGAATTATCTCCGCGTAATTACTATGATTTTTATGCTGTCAAGCTCCGCACACTGGAAGTAAAGAAACTGTGGGAAGCCCCACAATCACCTAAAGAAGGAGAATTTCAACCTGGGGAGAATTTGGTTTATGACCCCCGAAAAGAATGTTTTTATTTATTCTCAACCCAACAAGGAGGAGTATTAATGAAAATAGATAAATATTCACCTCATTTTGAAATGATGTCTCTACCCATTCACATGAACTTAGAGTCACAATACATATATACCAATTTATATTATTCTCCAAAACAGAAAAAATTATATGTGGCTGCCCATCAGGCAGAAGTCAATGGAAAAGCATCTCTGGACATTTATGAGCTTAATTATCCACCTATATCCGTCGACACATTCAAGCAAGATTTAAATCCCGCAGAAAATCAATCAGGAAATAAACACTTTTTGTGGCTATACATTATAGGATTTATCAGCATTGGTACAGTTATATGGCTATTCTATGACCGGAAGAAAAAAGTTCAAAGTACATCACTGAAGGAAAAGGAACAAACAGAACAATATGGCAACAAACTTAAGGAAACAAGTTTTGTCGAAAAGATACCTGAACTGAAAATAAATATGCCTATTTCAAATCCGGTTCCAGCATTCCACAACTATGATTTTTCAAAAAAATGTATTTGCTTTTTCGGAGGATTCAGAGTCGTAGATAAAGACGGCAATGATCTTACAACATTATTTACCCCGACATTAAAAGCACTTCTGATTTTGTTGATTCTATATACAGGAAAGGACTCAAGGGGTGTTACAGGTCATAAGATGATTCAATTATTATGGTATGATAAATCGGATGAATCTGCTAAGAACAATCGAAATGTATATATGAGTAGATTGCGGGGGATACTGGAAAAAGTGGGTGAAATCAAAATCCAGAATCAGGGTGGACTTTGGTACATCGAATTTGAAGAGGGTACATTCTGTGATTATTTGGAAGCACTCCAGTTATACCGCGAGAATAATGGCAGCAATTTAGAAAAGTTACTCGAGTTGTTACTGCGCGGTATGATGCTTCCCAATACGGAAATTGATTGGATCGATTCCTTTAAGAACAATTTCTCAGATACCACAATTGACTTATTAAGTAACCTACTGAAGCAAGAAAATTTATCAGATACATTGAGATTGAAAATTGCCGATACATTATTCCAGCATGACTATATCAACGAAGAAGCTCTATGCCTTAAATGTCGCATACTTTGCCAACAAGGCAAGAAAGGATTGGCTAAAACGGTATATGATTCTTTTTGCAAAGAATATTATACATCAATGGGGACTGAGTATAAATATTCCCTAATGGAAATTATAGAGAGAACTTTATAAGACTTTATCCTTTAGTTATTTCACTATAAATGTAGAAGGCAAAGCCAATAGTTGATATTGAATGGTTCTTGCTAACCGGTAATCACCCAAAGCATTGGGATGGAGACGATCTGTATCTTTATCATGAAAATATTGCCAATGCGACTCTTCCATAGGATAGAGTCCGCTCAACGAATACAAATCAATCAGCGGAACAGCCCAATATAACGCAGCTTGTTTCAACGTATCTATATAAGCATCAATGTACAAGCCTTGACTATTGCTGAAGTATTCGTCAGGCTGAATATTATTATCGCCAAATCGAGCATACGATCGATGAATCGGAGTCATAATAATGATCTGCTGTTCGGGGAAGTTTTTCTTCAGATAAGCCATCGTTTTATTAATACGTCCGCAAAACGTAGTATCATTCATTATGGGCGTGCGATGTTTACGTAACACTTCCTGACCGTTATAATTAGTTTTTTCGACCGTCTCATTAAAGAAGGTGCCTATGGGAACACCGTGCATATAGTCATTGGTACCCGCAAAAACAAGAATCGCATCAATCTCTTCTCCCTCTGCATTATGAAGCTTAACAGCTTGACGATAAATGTCGCTCCATTGGTTACCGTTAATACCGTACACATGAGGATCCACACCTAGGAGTTCAGCTAAATATTCCCAATAAACACACGTCGTCCCTACCCTACGCTTATCAGTCATCGAGTCACCCAGAAAAGCAACTCTCTTTCCCTTCCATTGGCTATCCAAAGTCTTTTCACTTTCGGTTATTGCAATCTTTGAGGCAGGTTGCTGCATCACAAGTTGTGTACCTCTATTATTTACCGAGCTATTCTTAAGCAAATCCAAAGTGTGTAACAATAACTCTTTCCCTCCAAAAGCTCCATGTCCGGGTATCACCCATTGTGCATCGGGGTAGCGGGCTATAACTTTTGTAATGGTGGAAGGCCATTCAGATACAACAGCATCAGAAAGATTACCTAATCCTGTAGCGCTCATATCCTTTACCATGCAACCACCAAAGAGTATTTTCTCGGAAGGAATCCATACAACAATATTGTCGATGGAATGTCCCCCGCCGGGATAATAACAATGAATATTCATGCCACCTAACTTTACCGTTAGCGAGTCAGCAAATCCATATTCCGGCAAAGGCAGATTCTTCTTCCGCGCAATATCCACAGTCATTTTGTTAGCATACGATCTAACTCCTTTTTTCTTGAGATAAGACAAACCTCCCATGCAATCTCCATGCCAATGATTAGGAATAAAAGTGGTCAGTTTGGCATGAAGATGCTTCTGTATCCAATCTGTTAGCAAAGCTGTGCGATCATTTGTTGAGGGAGTATCAAGCAATGCAGCTTTCTTCTCATCAACAAGAATCAAACCGTTGCAAGGTACAACACCGAAACTGCCCATATCGTCCCATGAGACGTAAAAATAAGCATGTTCCGAAAGCTTGGTGACTTCCATACCCGGAGCAACTACAATTTTTCCTTTATCAACTTGTTGTGCATTAAGATTCAACGCACCGATGAGAAGCAAAGCTCCTATTATGAAGGGAAAACGATTCATAGACAATTATCTCTTTATTTTTTATGATCGCAAAGTTATATAATAAACTATCAAATAGCTAGCTTATAACAGAATACTCCATTAGTATATAGAGAATATTAAAAGTCAAAGAGACTGCAAACTAGCACTTTTGAAATGCTATGCGTGGATCCCCTTTTGCCAAATAGATGATGCCACAACGTAAAAAACCACATTTTTCCAAAAGAGACAGCATCACGGTATTATCAGCGTGGGTGTCTACACGGATATTCGGACAGCACCCATAACACCAATCTAAACAATATTGTCCTAAGCCTTTAAGTTTACCACCTCCGGCAAGCCGATGAACAACACCGTACGGCGCATCATTCAGCCAAGATCCTCCTTCTATATAGGCATAAGTAGGATCTTCTCCTTGCCAAAAACAGAACGTAGCAACAATATCATTCGTATCATCCACACAGACATAACTATTTCCCGAAGCAATATCTTTTTCTATCACTTCACGTGAAGGATATCCGTCAGTCCATTGATGCATATTCCCCGTGCTTCGCATGAAAGCTCGCGCATAATCAAATAACAGCATTTGTCTGTCGACATCTGCCAAAGAAGCTTTTCTAATTTTCATAAGTACTTGAATAAGTCACAAAAATAAAAAAATGACGGCATAATCAGAGAAAGTATTTCATCAAGCAATCATTTTTTATATAAATTTCCTCTATAAGAACTTTAGTTTATCCATAGAGCAACTTATAATCGCCATTTTTCATATAGACTTAGTTAAGTAAAGAACATGCCCGAAGGTGAATACATATACTTCAACCAAGAAGAGTAAGAAAGTGTTTACTATCAAAAGAAGAAACTCTATATTTGCAGAATAAGAAAGAAAAAAAGATTATGGCTGATAATTATCTGGAAAAGCAATATGCAGAATATGAAGCTCGGAAAGCAGCTTGGGAAAAAGCTAAAAAACACGGGAAAAGGAAAGCAAGTATAACTTCTCCATCAACCCAAATAGAACAATCTACTCCAAAGGGCTCTTTAGACAATAAAATGAAGAAGTAAGGAAGTCATGGCATGCTAAACAGAAAGAATAAAAGATTCACTGTCTCTACATTCGTTCAATATTAACGGATTGCTTTATTTGTTTTCGATAATCCGTAGGAGACATTCCTAAATGTAAACGTACATACTTTCCAAAAAATGAAAGGTTAGGGAAATTTAGTGATTCTGAAATTTCCTTTATAGAATGACTGGAATGTTTCAATTTATATCTAATAACCTCTGTTGTGTAATCGTGAATCCATCCTAAAGCGGTTTTTCCCGTCAAACTCTTACATACTACAGATAAATATTTTGGAGTTACACACAATTTCTCACTATAAAAAGACACGCTACGATCTTTAGTGACATACTCCGGTAGTAGATCCATGAATTTTTTGAAAAGAATATCACCTTGCCGCATCATGTCATCATTGGAAAGAGTCACAGAGTTTGAAAGAATAGCAAATATCTCATAAAGAACAGCACTTATCAACGCATAAACCACTTCATAATGATAAGACTTCTTTTCCCGTTTGATCTTAGCATTTATCATTTGGCAATATTGACTCATCAAATCAGCCTCCTCAGTACTTATACTTAAAACCGGATTTTTATTCACATAAAAAGCCATATCCCAATTATTTCGGCTACCGTGCATCATACTTTGAATTAATTCTTCGGAAAGTATAAGTACCCGACCTTTAAAATCAGGAGTAATCATGTAATTATTCAAAATAATGTTGGGACGACAAAACAGCAAATCATTTTTATGTACAACAAAAGTGTTAGCATTTATGTCCAATTGAAGTTTACCTTCCTGACAGAATAAAATGAGAATAGCGTTTACCTTAACAGAATCATAACTCTCAGGAAGATCTTGCAGATCATCTACGATAGCAACATTTTCATTTAAGAAATTTACGAAATCTTCTCTCCTAAGATAAGAAAAATCGACTTCATTTATAGTGTCCTTTATTTCCATAACAGTAACTTCTTTTGTGCAAAAATGATAAATACAAGAGACATAACGGTGTTCCATTATGCTATAAAAATACTCTAAATTTCTTTTAGAGCCTAATATACAGAGAAATACAACACAAAACCGCCCTTTTGGAACACTTGTAATGTTCTAAAAAACATCACTTTTGCTGAAAAATTAATGATAAATCTATTAAATAATTGGTATATGAAAAAAAATAGCTATGTATTTTTGTGCTTATGGGCTGGACTATTAATGACAGGGTGTGGCAAAAAGCAAGAAAAAGAAACCATTAATCCGTTGCCGGTAAAGGTGATTACAGTAAAGGTTGAAAATTGGGATGCTGAACGCGATTTTTCAGGAACAACAGAAGAAATGTCGGGTACCTCACTAAGTTTTAGTATAGGAGGAACACTTAAGAAGATACTTGTTTCGACCGGCAAAAACATCCATAAAGGAGAATTAATAGCAATAGCAGATGACGCTACTTTGCGAAATGCATACAATATAGCGGCGGCTACACTAAATCAAGCGAAAGACTCTTATCAGCGAATGAAACTATTACATGATAAAGGGAGTCTGCCTGAAATGCAATGGGTCGAAGTACAAAGTAAATTGGAACAAGCTTCTGCTTCTGAAAAGATAGCTCGTAAGGATATGCAAGACTGTAAGCTCTATGCTCCTTTTAGTGGCGTCATATCGGAAAAATTTGCAGATGCGGGAGAAAATGTCATGCCCGGCTCACCAATAGTAAAGCTTGTGACTATTAATCAAATCAAAATTAAAATAGCGGTACCTGAAAATGAAATTTCAGGAATAAACATAGGACAAACATTAAAGCTTATAGTACCTGCTCTAAACTCTCAAGATTTTGAAGGAAAAGTAATCGAAAAAGGAATAAGTGCGAATCCACTGTCACGCTCTTACGAAGTAAAAGCAATAGTGGATAATCCAAATGGCAAACTAATGCCGGGTATGGTTTGCCAAGTTAAAGTTAACCTAAATAAAAAAGGAAACTCTATGCTAATGTTACCTACCCAACTTATCCAACTTGATGAAAACAATCATTCTTTTATCTGGATTGTAAAAGAAGGAAAAGCACAAAGAAGATTTATACAGTGGAAGGGCTTCTCAGATAAGAATACGATCATTAATAGCGGACTTGAATCCGGAGATCAGGTAATTGTAGAAGGCCAACAAAAAGTTAGTGAAAACACACCTGTTAATATTATAAAATAAAAACAAGTATGAAAAAACAAAATATTGTAGAGTGGGCTATGCACTATCGGCAAATTATTATTTTGCTAGTATCTGTGCTCATGGCATTCGGAATCTACGGATTATCTGAAATGGGAAAAAACGAGTTCCCCAATTTCACAATTCGCCAAGGGATAGTGGCGGTAGCATATCCCGGCGCTACTGCAGCGGAAATTGAAGAACAAGTCACTAAGCCTTTAGAGAATTACATCTTTAGCTATAAAGAGGTAAAAAAAAGAAAGACATTTTCTTACAGTAAAGACGGCATGGCAATTGTGCAAGTAGAACTCAATGATAATTTAAACAATAAAGATGAGTTCTGGAGCAAATTTAAACATGGCATAAACCAATTTAAGAGAGAGTTGCCAAGCGGTGTAGCTGCTGTCGTTGTGATGGATGATTTTGGAGACACTTCAGCAATGCTTATAACGATAGAAAGTAATGAGAAGACTTTTAAAGAGTTGAAAACTTACATGGATGATCTCAAAGATCATCTGCGGAAGATAGAGAGTATAGCTAGAATGAATGTCTTAGGAATGAGAAAAGAGCAGATTTCGATCTATTTGGATAATAAGAAACTTTCGCAATATGGCATTAATGAAGAGACACTTGCAGTCCAACTATTTATCAAAGGATTTAAAACGACTGCCGGGCGTATAAAGTCAAGCAACTATACCGCACCTATCTATGTTAGCAAATCATTTAATACGGTGCGGGATGTACAAGAGATGATTATTTACTCCGATCCGAAAGGTAATAATATACGCTTGAAAGACATAGCCAATGTCGTAAAAGAATATAATGAACCGGAATCATACATCACTAATAATGGAAAGAAGTGCTTATTGTTGAGTGTGGAAATGAAAGATGGACAGAATATTGTGAAGATGGGCGATGAGATTAATAAAACCTTGGATAATTTCAAGAAAGAAGTATTGCCATCTGAAGTTCAATTGTTTAAAATAACCGACCAAAGCCAAGTGGTAGAGCACAGCGTAGAAAATTTTCTACATGAGCTTCTTATTGCCATTGCAGCGGTAGTCATAGTCGTCATGTTGCTGCTTCCTTTAAGAGTTGCAGTAATTGCAGCATCAACAATACCCATTACAATATTTATTTCCTTAGGCTTATTTTATGCATTTGGAATTGAGTTGAATACAGTTACATTAGCCGCTCTAATCGTAACATTAGGTATGATCGTGGATAATTCCATTGTTATAATAGATAATTATTTGGAAAAGATTTCAGAAGGGCTATCACGTTGGAATGCCGCAATACAAAGTGCCACCCACTTTTTCAAGTCTATCTTCTCGGCTACAATGGCTATAAGTATTACCTTCTTCCCATTCCTTTTTACGATGAAAGGAATGACACATGACTTTTTAATGAGCTTTCCATGGGCCATTACTTTAATTCTACTCATTTCTTTACTTGTAGCGGAGTTGGTGGTTCCTTTCTTAATGTTTTATTTCATAAGAAAACCATTACAAAAAAGTAAGAAGCAAAAAAAGAGTTTTTCTTTTCTCGATTTTATTCAAAGCGGATATGACAAAATTCTGAATATCTGTTTTATGTATCCTCGCATTGTTATTGCTATCGGACTAGTATCAGTAGTAGCAGGCATTCTTTTATTGGGTAAAGCACCACAGAAACTCATGCCTGTAGCAGAACGTAACCAATTTGCTGTGGAAATAGAAATGCCAACAGGGACATCATTAAAGAAAACAGCCCTGATAGCAGACAGCCTGGAGCATATACTCCGGAAAGACGCTCGTATAGTTTCCATAGCATCATTTAAAGGAACAAGCTCACCGCGCTTCCAAACTTCGTATGCCCCCAGACTTGGAGGAAGCAATTTTGCCCAATTCATAGTAAACACAACAAGCAATAAAGCGACTGTGGAGGTACTCAATGAATATACTCCTAAATATTCAACGTTTTTCCCGGAAGCAGTCGTTCGATTTAAGCAATTAGGATATGGAAGTGCTACCAACCCTATTGAAATAAGAATCAGCGGAGATAGCCTATCCGATTTAAAGCGAGAGACGCATAAAATAGAGCAGATTCTACGTACTTTACCTGAACTAAATCTTATTCGCACTGATTTTAACGAGCAGTTGGCTGGAGTGCAAGTCACTTTAGACGAAGACCAATCAAACCGACTAGGGATTACTAATGGAATGCTGGCTTCTACATTGGCGTCTCGATATAGCAATGGCATTACTCTGGCAACAACATGGCAAGGTGATTACGACATGCCAATTGTATTGAAAAGTAATAAGGCGGACTCTGCATCCATTAGTGATATTCAGAATGAATTAATACCTGCATATGGAGGTATTACGAATGTGCCTTTACGCCAAGTTGCGCAAATAACTCCGGTTTGGCAAGACGGACAAATTGCGAGACGAAATGGAATAAGGACAATTTCAGTTATAGCTGAGGTTAAAAGAAACATTAATGTCATGAACGCCACCTCAAAAGTGGAAGATATCTTGAAGAAGCAACCAATGCCGAAAGGAGTTACTCTGACTTATGGTGGTGATTACGAAGAGAATGGAGAAGAGACACCTCATCTTATTGGAGCCTTACTCATAGCGATAGGAATTATTTACTTTATTCTTATCGGTCATTTTAAAAGAATTAGTACAGCTACTCTACTATTGTTGAGCTTAAGCTTATGCTTTTTCGGTACCGCCGCAGGAATATGGATACAAGGAGTTGACCTAAGTATGACGTGTATACTAGGTATTGTAAGTTTGATGGGTATACTAGTACGAAACGGTATAATCATGATCGATTATGCAGAAGAACTCCGAAGCAAAGAAAGAATGTCAGTACGTAATGCTATATATTATTCGGCAAAACGCCGTATGCGTCCAATTTTCCTAACTTCTGCAGCAGCTTCGGTTGGAGTTATACCTATGATTTTGGGAGGAAGCGGGCTTTGGATGCCTATGGGAACCGTTATTTTTTATGGAACGCTAATTACCATGGTGTTCATTCTTACCGTATTGCCTGTATCATACTGGATGCTGATGAAAAAACTTCAAAAGCAACGTTTAAAATCACAATTAATAGAAAATGAATTTGCATAAATAAAGAAGCATGAAAGGTTATACCACATTAATCATTGCAATTACAGCATGCTGTACAATTGCACAACCTGCATGGGGACAAAAAGAATATACCCTTGACGAATGCAGAACCGCTGCATTAAAACAAAATATAAAGATAAGAAAAGCGAATAATGAAACTGAAAGTAGCAAACAGACTGAAAAGGAAATGTTTACGAAGTTCTTTCCATCTGTGAGCGCATCGGCTACAGCATTCAGTGCAAACAAGAATCTTATTGAAATGAATGTGGCACCAGGTATGAACTTATCTCTTTTAAAGAACGGGGTATCGGGTGGTATTTTAGCTACACAGCCGGTTTTTGCAGGTGGACAAATTGTTAATGGAAACAAGTTGGCTAAAGTTGGAACAGAAGTCAGTAAAATCCAAATGCAACAATCAGAGAATGAAGTCTCCTACACAGTTGAACAATATTTTTGGCAAATTATAAGCTTAAAGGAAAAGCTAAAAACAGTTGTAAGCATAAAAACTATGCTCCAGACTTTAAATAATGATGCTCAATCGGCAGTAAATGCTGGAGTGAGAAACAAAAACGATCTCCTGCAGGTCGAGCTAAAGCAAAATAGCATTGAGGCTGATAGATTAAAATTGATAAATGCTATAGATATATGTAAAAAAGTACTGGCACAATATATTGGTGAGCAGCTTGATAGCTTTGATATAAAAGGACAGACCATGGAGCTAAAGGAACTTCAACGACCTCTGGAGTTAATGAGAAATCATCAGACGTCATTAATGCTTACTCCCGAATACGAGCTACTCCGAAAGAATATTGAAGTTCAGAACTTACAAAAAAAGATTGAGATAGGGAAACAACTGCCATCAGTGGGCATAGGTGCCGGATATATGCACGATTATATATTTGATAAAAACAATTCATACGGCATAGCTTTTGCTACAATTTCAGTCCCAATATCCGATTGGTGGGGTGGTTCACACGCTATAAAAAGAAGAAAAATACAATTAAAAATAGCACAAGATGAATTAAAGGATAATAGCGAGTTACTTATTCTGAAGATGCAAAAGAATTGGAACGAATTGGATGATGCTTATCAACAAATCCTTTTATCCAATAAATCAATAGAGCAAGCCAGCGAAAACCTTCGTTTACACGAAGATTATTATAAAGCCGGAACAGTGAACATGAGCAATTTATTGGAAGCACAATCGTTGTATCAACAAAGCAAAAATCAGTATATAGATGCATTTGCAGAATATCAAGTAAAGAAAGTAGCTTATCTTCAATCTACAGGAGAAACAGCTATAAAATAAAATCAGCATTTATATTTTGGTTAATAATAAACTAAAATAGTATGAAAAGAGCATATTTCAAGCCATTACACTTTATAGTAGCAATGATTATTTTCTTTCTCGTATGCCAATTTATAAATATCAGCAATAGTATAAACGGGGAATCGTACAACCACGGCTCCTCGTTGGTTGAAATTGACTCTACTCGTTTTTTCAATGCGATAGGCTCTGACTTATGCTTTGTATTATTTTACAGATCCAATTCAGTTGCTTGTGAAAATATGGAGGGGAAGTTGACTGAATTGGCTAAAGGGCACGCCAATCACAGTCACTTCTTTAAAATAAATACGGCTTCTCAATGTGACTCTATAATAGATTTATATAATATATCAGGAGTGCCCAATATTTTAATTTTCAAAAACGGGAGAGAACAAAGAAGAATTATGGGAGTAATCTCCTATTCAAATCTCCAAATGATATATCAACGTGAAATAAGATGAAAATGATATTAATAAGCATGTTATGCGGTTCTATTCTTGGTTTTATCTATTGGTATTATTGCGGATGTTACTGGGGAGTTTTTCCTTTATCTTCGGAGTGCTGGGCAAACTGTGTACTGGGAGGAATCCTCGGCGGTTTTGTGGCTAGCGTACATGAAGAAAATAAAAATTCATAATATTTTTTTTAGCAAAAGCACTCTTTTTATGCTTAAGATAAAAAACTGATATTCAACAAAAGTAACCTTGAGGTAAGTATGAAAACAAGATATAACATTCTATATAATAAGCACTTAATTCTAAATAAAAGTATATTTTAAATAAACATAGTAGGAAAATCTTTGTTATATCATAAACTGACAAAACAGAATGAGTAATTTATTATGTTGAATTAAAATAGAACGTTTATTATGAAAAAGTATTTTTTATTTTCGCTGATCTCTCTTTTAGCAATCGCAGCATCAGCACAGACTACATGGAAAAATGATCCCGCGCATTCGCGCCTAGGCTTTGTTGTGAAACACCTCACAATATCCGAAATTGAAGGTTACTTCTCTGACTTCACAGCGGAAGTTACAACTGCAAAAGCAGATTACTCGGATATGAAAATAAAAGTTACCGCAAAGGTTTCGAGCATCAATACAAGTGTTGAGATGCGCGACAATCATCTGAAGTCAGCAGACTTTTTTGATGCGGAGAAATATCCGGAATTGGTATTCAATAGCACTAAGGTAGTTAAGACTCCAGCCAAAGTAGGCAAACAAAGTGCACAATACGGAAAAATCTACGGAACATTAACGTTCCATGGTATCACCAAACCGGTTGTACTGGATGTGAAATACTTCGGCAAGGTGACTAATCCGATGAATAATAACGAAACAGCCGGGTTTAAAGTTAGCGGTACGATAAGCCGTAAGGATTTCGATTTAGGACCTAAATTCCCTGAAGCTATGATTTCAGATAAAGTCAGTATTAACGCAAATCTTGAGTTTAGTCCACAAAAGTAAACTCTATACAATAAAAGGTATAATGAGCGGATTTTTAAAGTTGCAGGAAACGACTTAAAAATCCGCTCATTCTTTGCCAATGCAGTCAAAAAAGCCATTCAAACTGACAAATCTCACAGGAAATGAGAGGGATATAGAGGTATCCCTGCAGATAATAATCCTTATTTTTGCAACGATTAAATTGATTTGTCCGTAAATCATCCGTTTACGGATTGTAGTATTAACCAGCAATAAATAAAAGCCATGAAATTCGTTTCTGTATTTTTCAGCTTATTGATTTCGCTGTCAGCTCTAGCTCAAGAGAAGTTTCCTGATGGGACGCTTATTCCCAATTGGTTCAAACAAAATGAAGTTGTCAATATCTCAACTTTAGGAAGTAAGTACAATTTGACTGATTATGGAATAGTCAACGACAGCACATTGTTACAAACAGACAAAATTCAAGCCGTTATTGACCAGGCTGCCAAAGACGGCGGCGTTGTTATTGTTCCCAAAGGAACCTACCTGACCGGAGCTTTATTTTTCAAGCCTAAAACACATCTATACTTGGAAGAAGGAGCCGTGTTGAAAGGAAGTGACGACATCAGCAACTTCCCAATTATCAATACACGTATTGAAGGTCAAAGCTTAAAATATTTTGCCGCATTAATCAATGCCGATCATGTTGATGGTTTTACACTGTCCGGCAAAGGAACAATTAACGGGAACGGATTAAGATACTGGAAATCGTTTTGGCTCAGACGGACAGTAATTCCTAAATGTACCAATATGGATGAACTTCGTCCTCGCCTGGTATATATATCAAACTCTAATGATGTGCAGATTTCGGGAGTACATTTAATGAACTCTCCTTTTTGGACCACACACATCTATAAATGCAACCGTATAAAGTTGTTGAACTTGACCATCACCTCACCCGGTGCTCCTGTAAAAGCTCCAAGTACCGATGCTATCGATATTGATGTGTGCAGTGATGTCCTAGTGAAGAACTGCTACATGTCTGTCAACGATGATGCAATTGCATTAAAAGGAGGAAAAGGTCCTCAGGCAGATAAAGATGCAACAAATGGAGAGAACAAAAATATCATCATTGAAGACTGCACATACGGTTTCAGCCACAGCGCTTTGACTTGTGGCAGTGAATCCATTCATAACAGAAATATTATCCTTCGCCGTTGTACGCTGAGTAATGTCAGTCGGCTATTGTGGTTGAAAATGCGTCCCGATACTCCACAGCGATATGAATATATATTAGTTGAAGATATCAAAGGAGATGCCAGAAGCTGCCTCTTCATTAAGCCATGGACTCAATTCTTTGACCTAAAAGGTACTCAAGAACCTCCGAAGTCATCTTCCGAACATGTCACAATGCGTAATATCAATTTAGAATGCGACGTATTCTTCAATGTGGAAAAATCGGATAAATATCAACTGTCCAACTTCACTTTCGAGAATTTGAATATTAAAGCTAAGAATGGCAAATACGATAAAGATCTGATCACATCATCTGTTTGGAAGAATATCAAGGTAATGAATAAAGAGTAATGCCATAACTCCGAAAAAGAGTTTCTTTCTTAGCATTGGCAAACCATAGCCTTAAGGCGAAGTATCAATGTCAAAAGATAAGAATTAAAGAGAGAGACTCGTGAATCATTATAATAAAGGGGGTGTGTCAAAAGCCCCTATTTCATAAAAACGCCCTTGTTACAGCATGTTGTAGTAAGGGCGTTCTGCTATTTTTTGCCTTTTGACACACCTTCTTTATTGTTTCCAAGTTTTCTCTTCAAATAAACATTTACAGAATATTGAATACCGCAATAAGACTGTAGTGAAGTTCAATAAACGAGTCAGGATTCGAAGCTACGTAACAATTTAATCTCACTCTCCCAGAGCGTCTCATCAGGAGTCTCGAGCACTATCGGGATATTGTCAAATCGTTTGTCCTGCATAAACCGCCGAAAGAAGTCAAGGCCCAGAAGTCCTTTGCCAATGCTATCATGTCGGTCGACACGGCTACCCAAAGCTTTCTTTGTATCATTGAGATGAATAGCTTTTAAATAGTTAAAACCGACCGTACTGTCGAATTCGGAGAACACCTCGTCATAATTCCCTACAATATCATATCCTGCAGAGTAGGTATGGCAAGTGTCGAGGCAGACACCCACACGCGACTTATCATTTACCCGCTCAATAATATGCTTTAAGTGAATGAACTGATTGCCTATATTACTCCCCTGACCTGCCGTATTTTCAATCACAGCAGTCACACCCTCGGTCTTCTCCAAAGCCAGATTAATGGAGTCCGCCACTTTATCGAGACAATCTTCAATGCTTATTTTATTGAGATGACTACCCGGATGAAAGTTGAGCAACTTTAAGCCTAACTGTTCACAACGTTGCATTTCATCCAGAAAAGCAGCACGACTCTTATCCAATCCCTCCATATCGGGATGTCCCAGGTTAATGAGATAGCTGTCGTGAGGCAAAATATAACGGCTACCAAAGCCATATTTATCACAATTCACCTTAAAAGCCTCAACACTCTCTGGAGTCAAAGGCTTTGCCACCCATTGTCGCTGATTCTTTGTAAACAGAGCAAAAGCATTTGCTCCTATACTATCGGCATTTACAGGAGCTTGTTCTACTCCACCACTTGCCGAAACATGCGCACCTATATATTTCATTTTTTATCGATATCAATTAAACAATCGGTCAATATTCGGTATCCTTGACTATTCAGATGTAAACCATCCACAGTCAGGGATTCATTCAGCCGTCCTCCTTCAAGCAAACGATCGAAAACATCCAGATAAATAATATCGGAAGTAGCAATCTTGGCATGTATTTTTTTATTCAAGCGCGAGATGAACCGGTTCGTGGCAGAGCTGTCGGAATAGTCATTTCGAGGAAGTATGCAATATAAATACTTCTGGAGAGAAGGGATAGCCTCTATAGCATAAACGTAATGCTCCACATAAGCATCTATGTTTTCGTTATTCAAACGGTAAAGATCGTTGGTACCAAACTCTATCACAAGTTTGCAGTCGGAAACATCGCGTTGAAACGATTCGATATAATCCATACCTTCCCCGGGAAGTCCGTAATTAAAACACTCCCACTTCGGAAAATAGATTTCAAGTGGCCAAAGCGCAATGTGACTATCACCGACAAATACATATTTAGGTTTCTCAATCATAAGGCACAAGTTCCTTCACCGCCAAAATCCTTACTGGTTTTACCATGATATTCGGGATGACGCTCCAGCCAGATTACTGCATACGAACATGTCGCCACAGGGGTAAGCCCCTCGGCTATGGCATAATCGTAAGCCGCCTTAACCAAAGCACTGGCAATTCCTCTCCCACCGATCTCCTCAGGTACTATGGTATGGCGAATATCCAATCCTCCATTACCTATATGATAAGTTGCGTAAGCTGTCACTCCGTCTACCCTAGTCTCAAAACGTTGCTTCTCAATATTATTCTGAATGTCCATAATTTCTGGTTTTAGATATTGTTTCGTATGTCATAAGAAACAAATCAAGAAGCGCCACTGTTCGATAAGAAGCGTTCAAAAGAGCATTAAACTCATTGTTTTTTATAAAATGGAAGAGTTAAGAAGAAAGCGTGATATCATTCAAAGTGTGTCTTGCACATGCTGTCTTTCTTTTTCAAGCTGTGTTAAGAAGAAAGCGGGATATCATTGAGAGCACACTGAAATGGTGCAAACAGCCCTTTCGCCTGCCAGACAGATGACAAACAGAAAAGCTTTTATCCAAAGCCTAATATTTCCCCAAAATGTCCCAACATGACTTTTTCAGATCAACGCAACCATTCTTCTTAAATGCAACATCTTCCTTTTCCAACAGCTCACGCTGTTGCACCCAGAAAGGTGCAAGCCTCCCCTGACTGTTGACTACACGGTGACAAGGCAATCCCGAAGGGGCATTGTGCATGGCTTGCCCCACCATACGTGAGCATTGGGGCCTGCCTACAAGAGAAGCGATCTGCCCATAAGTCAACACAGACCCCGAAGGGATGGAGGCCACAACAGTGTACACCTCCGCGCAAAAATCCACCTTGTCGACACGATTAGTCATACCTTGGAAAGCTGCTGGAGAGAGATTAATATTTTAATAAGCGCTTGGAATTTCCATGCCACGAACAACCAAAGCAATAGATGTCGGTCAGATCAAATCCTTCTAAAGATTCAGACGGATCTTTGGGTACGATGTCACCGTTTTCGTAGACATATACAGATAAGCGGTCACCTTTTTCATTCTTCACATATAGTGCGGCAACTTTACATTGCGGACAAACAAGTTTTCTCATATTCGTATTATAAACTTTATTACGGCTGTAACGTCCAGCCGGCATCATTATGGTAAATCATCAATTTGGACATTCCTCCATCAACCGTTATGTTTTCACCGTTGACAAACGAATTCCTTTCATCACACAAAAAGAGGGCTACACGGGCAATATCATCAGGGTCTCCCACTCTACGGGAAGGATGTTGCAGTACATCGGCATCACTATAATCGGGTAAATAACTCTCCGAATGATAGCTACCGGTGTCAATCCAGCCGGGAGCAATGGAGTTAACCCTTGTTATACCGCTCAGACTGACGGCAAGGGCATGGGTCAACGCTGTAATTCCTCCCTTGGCAGCCGTATAACTTTCCGTATTGGCCTGTGATTGAAACGCACGGGTCGAAGAAATGTTCACGATTGATCCCGCTCCCGTAAAATAGTTCTTAAACAAAAGAGATAAAAAATAAGGGGCAACAACACCTACACGCTGTACATACAAGAATTCGTCGTACGAACAATCACCTAGAATACCACCATTAGTGAGACATGCATTATTTATCAGGCAGTCTATTTGTTCCTCCATGGAAAGTACAAAGTCGGCAAAGTCTTTCAGCGTTTCTTCTTCGGCAATATCTCCTTCAAAGCCCATCACACTATAGCCTCTGGCTTGCATCTTATCCTCTAGCCAGCGTATCTCAATGGTTGATTTGTCGATAAAATAGACTTTATACCCTTTTTCCGCAAAGGTCTCCACAATGCAACGGCCTATTCCGGCAGCTCCTCCGGTTATTACACAGACTCTTTCCATATTATTTCCCCTTTATTGTTCGTTCCTAATTCCACAATTCTTCGACAAGCTTTTGCAGCTGGACTCATGCGGAATGGAATGACGCTATTAATGGTAACAAAAATAATGTTTTATAAAGAAATGCATGATACATCGTTAAAAAAAGATCAGTATGCCGGGATATAACTCAAAACAGATGGTGCGTTTGCTTCAAACAGATGGTCTGATTGAAGTCAACAGATGGTCTGTTAGATGCAAATAGACCATCTGTTCAGTACCAACACACCATCTGTTTCGGAATTTGTTGTTTCCCATGCGGGGTTTTCCTATGTTTGTAGTCTAATAATATCATTTTTGATCTATGATAGAGCAAGTAGAGTTTACTTTAAAACCTTATAAAAGAGGATTTCACCTTATAACAAAAGAAGTCTTGGACAATCTTCCAGCGCTGCCGGACGTAGGGTTGCTAAACTTATTCGTAAAGCATACAAGCTGTGCAATCAGTATTAATGAGAACTTTGACAGTAGCGTAAGGAGTGACCTGGAACAAGTTTACAACAGATTGGTGAAGGAGAATGAATCTTATTATACCCATACAGACGAAGGACCGGATGACCTGCCGAGTCATTGCAAAAGCAATCTCACCGGAGTCTCAATATCCATTCCCATTAAAAGCGGGAGATTAAACTTGGGCACTTGGCAGGGAATATATCTTTGTGAATTCAGGAACTTTGGAGGTTCAAGACAATTTGTGGCTACTATCATAGGATAACACAAGTTATGTGGATACAGCTTGAGAAATGAGGCTGCCACATATCATTCTGTTTTTTGTAAACGTAAACTTCTTATAATCGAAACGATGAATGAAATAAAACGAATTATTATTATAGGTGCGACATCCGGTATCGGATATGAAATTGCGAAGCTTTACATTGCTAAAGGATATCGGGTGGGTATTGCCGGTCGCCGTGAAGAAGAACTTAAAAAACTTCAAAGTCTGTCTCCACAACAGATTGAAATACAGAGACTGGACGTTACCGATAAGCATGCTACCGAGCAGTTATCGGAGCTGATTGACCGGACAGGCGGCATGGATATATTCTTTCTAAGCTCGGGTATAGGGAAACAAAACCCCATGCTCGAAGCAGAAATTGAATTAAACACAGTGCAAACAAATGTGGAAGGATTTACGCGGATGGTGACCGCTGCATTCAACTTCTTTAAAAATCAAGGTGAAGGTCATATTGCAGTAATCAGTTCGATAGCCGGGACAAAAGGTTTAGGTATCGCTCCTGCTTATTCAGCCACTAAAAGATTCCAGAACACTTACATTGATGCTTTGGCTCAACTCTCCAGAATGGAACATCATCGTATCCATTTTACCGATATACGTCCTGGGTTCGTTGCCACTGATCTGTTGAAGAGTGGCAAGTTTCCTATGTTGATGCAAGCTGACCGCGTAGCAAAACAGATTGTCAGTGCCTTGGATAAACACAAGAGAGTTGCAGTCATAGACATAAGATACCGGATACTGGTATTCTTTTGGAAATTGATACCAAACTGGCTATGGGAAAGGCTATCAGTCAAAAATTAATTTTGTATATATATGTCATTTTTTTATCTTTGCACAGAACGGAGATCATTTAGATTGTATGAGAAGTATCCAATCTGAGATCTTCGGACTAACAGCTAAACAGTCTAAATATCGAAGAAAATGGGCAAATGTGAAAAGTGCGGATTCGAGAACAACATGCAATATGATAAGTATTGCAGAAGTTGTGGTTATGAACTCCCCCAAGAAGAAGTGGAGCAAATTACAGAAGTTCCCGTTCCAAAGAAATCCGGCACAAAGAATAAAAGAATAGGAATGTTTGTGGGTATTATTGTAGGGCTACTCACAATGTATGCAGCACAGCACTTTATCTTCAGCTCCGACCTGTTCTCCATCGATAAGTCGGTAGCGCAACTTGCTAATGAGATCAATAAGAATTGCCCGATGATGATTGACAGCGAAACAAAACTTGATAATACCATTGCCTTGCCGAACAAGACTTTCCAATACAACTACACGTTGGTGAATATGGTGAAAGAAGCTGTGGATACACTCGAAATCAAAAATGCATTGGAACCGAACATCATAAACTTTGTAAAGACCAATCCGCAAATGAAGGAGATTAGAGATCACGAAATCACCATCAACTATTATTATAAAGATAAAAACGGAGCTTACTTATTCGAAGTCAAAGTACCACCGGCACTTTATAAGTAGTCGGCACAAGATCTATAGCAAGTCTTGCATCAGGATTGTTTCTCCGTGAGATACTTCCAATAACGTACAGGCATATCCTGTTTATGCTTCCGCGGGTTCAATCTTTCTTTGATACAGATAGCCTTGAAATAGGTTTTCCAAAGTTGTTGAAACAGTTTTTCGTCCTTATCCATCAGCGATTCATCTAACATCCCGGTTACGAGATGCCCCTCACGACTCTCTTCACCGAAAACTACTTCACGCACTTCCTTTAAGTCGTAATAATAGCCGTAAGCTCTCTTGATATCATAAATCAACCAGCGTTGGTCGGCAAAACGATCTTTAAAATGGTGGATTGCCAAAGGGAGTGCATTGAACTGAGGCTCAACAGCAGCAAAAAAGGTTCCGTCCGCTGCTTTCTGAAAGCGTACAAACTGAAGCAAGCGAAGTCGTTCCCAATCTACTTTCTTCCAGATCTTGGCGAGTAACAAGACATCGGGATCGGCAAAATTAGTTTCGATGGAACGAGGAAAATCAATAGCCTTACGAATGTACCGGAAAAGTAACATAGGTACTTCAGGCAGCTCGGAAAGCCAACTTTGTGCCAATGCGGATAGAGCCGACGAAGAAAGCTTCTTCTCCAAACCCTTCCATACCCGTTCCGCTTTTTCCTTTTCGGTAATAACAGTGAAGGCCTCATCATAAAAAAGAGGCAAAGGTAACTCTTCCGACTGCAACACATCGGGAAACGATCGCCTAGAATATGCTTCAAACACAGCCGTCAGCAAACCTTCAAAAGTATAATCGAAGAGGAATACAGTCATTTAAAGTAAATATTGATTTTAAAGCGACTATTATATAGCGAGAGTGCAGCCAACCGACAGCAGACCAACCGGAGAAATAACTTTAGCACAAACATTCATCAATCTGTTTCAAAGGATAAGGACAGCTGAAGTAAATCTTCTTTCTTTTTAGGTTGCTTTACCAAAAGATTCCTGACCGACTGCGGACTAATTTCATGAATAGTTTGCATAGGTAACTCATTGCAAGTGATAAAATAGCGCGCTTTCTTCATCACTACTCCTATCTTCTTAAGCTCATAAAAACCCAGCTTGGAGTAACGTCGGGAAGCAACAATCAGTTGGGCGGATTTCACTCCAATACCAGGTACACGAAGTATCCGTTCGTAATCCGCTTTATTAATATCCACGGGGAATTGTTCGGGATGACGTAATGCCCAACCCAACTTGGGATCAACATCCAAATCAAGATCAGGATGACTGTCGTCCACAATCTCATCAACATTAAACTGATAAAACCGCATCAGCCAATCTGCCTGGTACAAACGATTCTCGCGCACTAAAGGAGGTTGTTTCAATGCAGGTAAGCGTTTATCGTAAGTATTGACTGAGATATATCCCGAATAATAAACACGTCTCATTGTAGGCCCTTTATAAAGCGCGGAGGATAAAAACAGAATGTCTTTATCGGTTTCGGCTGTTGCCCCGACAATCATCTGAGTACTTTGACCGGCAGGTGCAAAACGCGGTGCATGCCTAAACTTTTTCCGTTCCTCATTACTTTCCAAAACACCTTGCTGAATATAACGCATAGGAGCATACACACTTTTATGATCTTTCTCGGGTGCCAATAGCTTCAGATTCTCTTCTTTAGGTATTTCGACATTCACACTTAAACGATCGGCATATAAACCGGCTTCATTCACTAATTCACGACTTGCGCCGGGAATGCTTTTTAAATGAATATAACCATTAAAACGATGAACAGTACGCAAATCTTTGGCCACTCTAACTAGACGTTCCATGGTATAATCGGGGTTTCTCACCACCCCCGAACTTAAGAATAGACCTTCAATATAATTGCGACGATAAAACTCCATCGTTAGATCAACAAGTTCGCTGACGGAAAGTGTAGCACGAGGTAAATCGTTACTGCGCCTGTTTATGCAGTACGCACAATCATAAATGCAATAATTGGTAAGCATGACTTTGAGCAGGGAAATGCAACGGCCATCCTCTGCAAAGCTATGACAGATTCCCATTCCCCCCACAGTATTTCCCAATGTCCCGGCTTTATTAGACCGTACCGTACCGCTGGAAGAACAAGATACATCGTATTTTGCTGATTCCGCGAGGACTCTCAATTTATTTAGGACATTCTCATTCATATTCTGAGCCAAGAAGATTGGGACCTCAAAAATACGAATAAGGAAATAATCTGGCAAATGAAACAAAAAAGAAAATAATTGGACACAAAAAAGGCCACCTTATATAAAGTGACCTTTTAAATTCTCGTTAGTGTGCTTTAATTACTTTGCAGCATCCAAAGATACTTTACGGAATTCTTTCATTGCTTTTTCGATAGCCAATGAAGCTTTACGAGCACGTGTTCCGGCAGCTTTGTTTCCATTCTCGATTTGAGCCTTTGCATCTTTTTCGAAAGCTGCATAAAGTTCTGCTACTTTTTCAACCAATTCTTTCATAATCCTTACTATTATATTATTATTGTTAATAATGTTTGGCAAAAATACATTCTTTCCTGAAATAAACACATGAAAACCTTTTTTTTTTTGAAATAACAGACAAATATGCATGTAAAACATATCTTAGTGCCTTTTTTTCTCTACTTTTGTACGCATGAAACCGCTTACAGATAGTGAATACATCCACTCTCTCATAGCTCAGGGAGAGCATCAGCAGCAAGACTTCAAATTTGAAATATCGGATATCCGGAAGATCGCAAAAACTCTTTCTGCTTTTTCGAATACAAAAGGCGGAAGATTACTTATAGGAGTCAAAGATAACGGGAAAATAGCCGGAGTACGTTCTGACGAGGAGGAATATATGATAGAAGCCGCCGCAAATCTTTACTGTATCCCCCAAATAGAATATGCAGCCCGTTCATACCACGTAAATGGGCGGAATGTACTTGTTGTTCAAATTAATGAAAGTTTACAAAAGCCCATATATGCCAAGAATGAGCTGAATAAACCGTTAGCCTATTTACGCATTGCAGACGAAAACATTCTTGCCAGCACCGTACACTTGCGCGTATGGCAACAAAGTGGAAATCCGAAGGGAGAATTAATAGCTTACACGCAACGTGAACAACTATTATTGGACCTATTGGAAAAAAACAACTTCCTCTCGTTGAACAAGTATTGCCGGTTAGCTCACATATCCCGTTATGCCGCCGAACAACTCTTAGCCAAATTAATACGATTCGGTATTGTGGAAAGCGTTTACGAAAATCACAGGTTTCACTTTAAGCTAACAAAATAAAAACGAATGCTCCAAAAAATGGAGTTATTTACTACCTTTGCATCCGTTAATCAGCTAAAAACAAGAATATCATGGGTATATTTGCCAACTTATTTAGAAAAAACTCCAGGCAGACTTCATCGAAGAATGTAGAAGATTTCTCACTATTAACACGTGTCTATTTTCAATCGGTTATTGCATCCAATTTAGGAATAACCAATATCCGTTTTGTACCTGATGTAGCCAACTTTAAACGTTTATTTAAAATACCGACACAAGGGGGGCGTTTAGGACAAGCTGAGAAAAGTACATCACGTAAAATGCTTATGCAGGATTACGGATTAAGCGAGAATTTTTTCAAGGAAATCGATAGCTCTGTAAAAAGATTATGCCGCTCTCAGAATGATGTACAGACTTATCTTTTCATGTATCAGGGCTTTTCCAACGATTTGATGATGCTCATCGGCACTCTAATGCAATGGAAGTTCCGTGTTCCTTCAATATTCAAGGGGGCTTTACGCAGCATGACACAAAAGACGGTACACGACATTTGTACCAAAACAATATGGAAAAAAGATGATGTACACAAGACTGCTGCTGCCGTACGCCAATATAAAGAGCGATTGGGCTATTCCGAAGCTTGGATGGCAGAATATGTGTATAATATCATAATACTGGCAAAGAAAGAGCCTAAAAATAAAAACGCGGAAGAAGAGAAGAAAGAAAAATAAACGATTAGGAAGATCGTTATCAAAACAAAAAAAGTTTTAAAACTACTCCATAAAAAACAGGCAAAGAGTTCTTCTTTGCCTGTTTTTTGTTATATTTATGCATTCGTAAGAGACAGCAAAGCTTATATTTATAACAAACCGGTCAAGGCAAGCAGAAAAAGTTTGCTCAATCCTTCCCCTATCGGAGCTGTCTACACATAATTCATCAAGAGATCGAATTTGCTTAGATGTAATTTCACCACATGATCTCTTCTTCCTCTTTTTATTAATATTCAAAAAACAACTGCGTATGAAACAAAAGAAAATGCTCTCTCTCACTCTTTCACAATTAAAACAACTTTATCAGAATGAAATTCCAGAGCTTGTCCATATTGCCCGGGAAAGCAAAGGAACAGACCATTTCAAACAAAAGCTGGAAATACTCATAACAAATATGGGACTATTGGAAGAAGCGGTTGAGCAAATTCGATTATTAATTGATTTCGATGGAAAGGAAATTCACGAACTTTCCACCGACAAGTCTATTAAAATCTTCTCAATCACTATACTGTATCAATTCTTATTGGGAAAGGAGGATGAAGAATTGGAAACAGACTTGTTTCTTGACCTTTTCCAACAATTCAAGCGTACTCGTAAAACATCTCCTCCAGCCGCCACACGAAACAAAGTTAAATCATGGAGTGCTCGCTGGGCTACAGGACTTGATAAGGATGTTAGGAAAATCAGGGCTCAAAATAAAGAGCGTATGATTCATATTCTGATACAAAAGGTGGAACAACGGAAAAACACAGCTTCACGATTTCATTTCGATGATGGAATGAGTTACGAAGTAAAGTACCAAAGAGTGAACGAATGGTGGAATGATTTTCGTTTTCATCTGTCTATGGCAGTGAAAAGCCCAACTGAACTTAATCGTTTCTTAGATCATTCTCTTTCTTCCGAAACGATGTATTTACTTACCACAGCTCGTAAAAAGGGCATGCCATTCTTTGCCACACCGTATTACCTATCTTTATTGAACTGCACAAAATCGGGCTATGATGATGAGGCTTTGCGAAGTTATATTCTTTACTCCCCCCAGTTGGTCGAAACCTATGGGCAAATACGAGCCTGGGAACGTGAAGATATTATCGAACCCGGAAAGCCCAATGCAGCGGGATGGATACTACCCGACGGACATAACATACACCGGCGCTACCCTGAAGTGGCTATTCTCATTCCGGATACAATGGGAAGGGCATGTGGCGGTCTTTGTGCATCCTGCCAACGAATGTATGATTTTCAAAGCAAACGATTAAACTTTGAATTCGACGCTCTGCGCCCTAAAGAGACATGGGAACATAAGCAACGTCGTCTCATGAACTATTTCGAGAAAGACACACAATTAAGAGATATTCTCATCACCGGTGGGGATGCATTAATGGCCCAGAATAAAACGCTGAAAGCGATGTTGTATGCAGTATACCGCATGGCAGCTCGTAAACAGAAAGCCAATCTTAATCGTCCGGATGGAGAGAAATATGCGGAGTTACAACGGGTTCGCTTAGGGTCAAGGCTCCCTGCCTACCTACCTATGCGAATAGATGATGAGTTAATAGACATACTGAGGGAGTTTAGAGAGAAAGCTGCTACAAAAGGTATACGCCAATTTATTATTCAGACCCACTTTCAGAGTCCGTTAGAAGTCACTCCGGAAGCGGAAGAAGCCATACGCAAACTACTCTCCGCAGGATGGCTTATTACAAACCAACTGGTCTATAATGTGGCGGCATCACGTCGCGGTCATACCACCAAGTTACGCCAAATACTCAATCAACTCGGAGTGGTATGTTATTATACTTTCTCCGTAAAAGGCTTTGAAGAGAATAATGCAGTATTTACCCCGAACAGTCGCTCCATACAAGAGCAGCAAGAAGAAAAAGCAATAGGCATTCTCGATAATGAAGAAGCTCTTCGCTTATCTACCCAACTTGAATCGACACATGATCCCGCCGCTACAATACAAAGATTCATGAGAAAACATCATCTTCCTTTTTTAGCAACCGACCGTAATGTACTCAATCTGCCCGCTATTGGTAAAAGCATGACTTTCAAATTGGTCGGAGTAACCGAAGAAGGCAAGCGAATTCTCCTTTTTGATCACGATAACACCAGAAAACACAGTCCCATCATTGACAAACTGGGGAAGGTCTTTATTGTCGAAAACAAATCCATAGCCGCATACCTGAGGCAGTTGCAGTCGATGGGTGAAGATGCGGAAGATTATGCAAGTATCTGGAATTACACGGAAGGCAAAACCGAACGAAGGTTTAATTTATATGAATACCCCGATTTTGAATTCCAGACCACAACAAAGATGAGCAATCTGGAAATCCCTGGAAATATAGAATAAATTAAAGTATATTTGCGCAGTTACAAAGGAATTTATGGATATAGAACAACACCCGCTCGAACCGTTCCTACCTTCTAATGCGCATTTGCTGATGTTGGGAAGCTTCCCGCCGCAAAAGAAACGCTGGTCAATGGACTTCTACTACCCTAACTGGAACAACGATATGTGGAGGATCATTGGTTTAATCTTTCATAAAGACAAAACGTTTTTCCTTAATGAAGCGGAGAAAGCTTTTGATAGAGAGAAAATAATCCGTTTTCTTTCAGAGACCGGCATTGCTCTCTTTGATACTGCCACAGCAGTAAGACGCTTGCAAGACAATGCCTCCGATAAGTTTCTGGAAATTATTGAGCCGACAAATATCGCTGCTCTATTGCATCGGATACCAAAGTGCCAAGCGATTGTCACCACAGGTGAAAAAGCTACGGATACGCTTTGTGCCCAATTATCCCTTGAAAAGCCGCATGTGGGAGATTTCATCCCTTTCATTTTCGAGGACAGACCGATGAGACTCTATCGCATGCCGTCGTCTTCAAGAGCTTATCCGTTAGCCTTAGAAAAAAAAGCAGCAGCGTATCGTATTATGTATCAAGACTTACAGTTATTATAGGCCATATCGTACATAAAATTAAACGGTGGAGTCCTTGCATAATTGAAAGTTTCCATTACCTTTGCAGCCGCAAAACACGGGAGTAGCTCAGTTGGTAGAGCACCGGTCTCCAAAACCGGGTGTCGGGAGTTCGAGCCTCTCCTCCCGTGCAAAGATAAATAGCTGTAAACGATGAGTTTACAGCTATTTATCTTTTACAGGTCGGACAAATGTCGGACAAAGATTTTCCGAATCATACAGAAAAGAAGGTTCATACCAAAATGCTGAGGAATTGCGACATTCTCTTTATCTATAGGGAAACCGTAGCCCTTCGGTTTTCAAACCATAGGGCTTTACTACGCGAACCGTAGCGCTGCGGTACGGGAACCAAAGGGCTACGGTTCGGCAATGGACACCCTTAAAGAGTTATCAATCCCTCGGCATTTAGGTATGATCCTCATTTTGCTTATAAGAATGAGCAAAAAAAGGAGGCGCTTGTAAAAGCGTTATTCTATTAATCCAATGAAAAGGTCTGCTCAAAGCTCTTTCCAAAACGATTGACAGCTACAATCTTAATGGACTTGGCATGAGAAGTCGGTCGAACGCGAAACAAATGCATCGTCTTATATCCTGTAGCCTTTCCTTCTTTCATTGTAATATATGCTTGGTCTTCATCGGCAAAAGATTCAAGTGCTCCCGGCACCTCAACTCCATCTTCATAATAAGAGAGCTTCCAAGCCGGATCATAATCCCAAACATTGACAACAAGATATTTAGGTTGGGTATTAAACTCACCGGGTTTGTAAATTCTAAACTGGTAATCCTCGGAAAGCCCGGTAGTTTTATACTGCCATGAAATGTTATTACCGTCGACCGAAACAACAAGATATCCATTAGGAGCACCACATCGATTCACGCCTCCAGCCCACCATGCGCCACAAGCAGCCCCAATATTATGTTCGTAAATATCCGGAGTTACCATTCTGTTTTCATAATAGTGAGTGTGTCCGGCAAAAATGTGCACTTTATAATCTTTCAACAAGCTAAATAATTCCTCCGCATTACGTAAATTTCCATTGCTAGTAGAAACATTAGCTACCGGTGCATGTAGATTCAGAAAGACGGTACTCCCCGGTGTCACATAACTAAGATCCTTTTTCAACCAATCCAACTGTGCCGGAGTAAACTCCTCGATATATTTTCTCTGACCTTTATAGTCTATGTCCTTCATTGCAATAATATGGACTTTCCCTACATTAAAAGAGTAATCCGTAGGTCCAAAGTTATCATTGTATGCATGTTCACCATACTCTGACTTGTTTTCTGCAATATTCAAAGCCGGATATTTCAAGTCAAAATCATGGTTGCCTATCACATGATACATTGTTGCATGTAGACCGGATATTGCATCTCTATATGAAGAAAATAGAGGCATAGCATCCCATACAATATCCCCCAACAGCATGCCATATACATCAGGAGTAGAGCATTTCCCCAAAGTTTCTGCCAAGTCATTAACAGTCTCTTTACGGAAACGTTCCAATTGCTTTTCATTCTTTACTTGAGGATCGGAGATCGCTATATAAGTAAAACGATCTGCAGGAGCATTCCGTTTGATCAACTGGAAATTATGCTGCTCTTTCTTTTTTCTCGCATCTATCCGGGCATAGTATCCTATCGGCAAAGCATTCTCCACAGCAGCCTTATATTCCGCCGGAATTGAGAGATAAACAAACTTGGATTCATCCGGGTTGGAAAGCAGTTGATAGTGTCCCTTCACATCTGTTTGAGTAAAATTCACCCCATCGGTCACCACAACATTTGCCACCGGTTGATTACGATTATCATTAACGACTCCTTTTAATACAACTTCTCTTTTGCCTTGCAGATTACCTGCATGCAGCCCTGTCAGTTGCAAGACGCAAAGTAGAAGAATAAAATATGAATAACGAACTGATCTCATAGCTCTTATATTTAAAATTGAAAGTAAATTAAGCAACAAAAACAGAGAAAGATATGACAAAGCAGTTAAAATTAGAAGAATTGTGTGTCACATAGAGATGTGCAAAATTCCACAAGCCAGCTTCGTCTTATTTCTCATAAACACAAAGAGAGTTTGCAACCTCACGTTCACCTAGATTGTCATAAATCTTATTATCGCAAGGCTTATTTAATACCCCGTTTGCAGAAGCTGAGACACACCATAACGTAGAAGATCCCCCACCGTCAAGATTAATCGCATCCCTCCCACCCAAAACTTTAATGAGATGGGTCAATTCGGGTATGTTAACGCCTTCGGCTTTACCTTTAAATCGTCCGTCCACAACGATTAATAGCACCTTCTTATCCCGGGTAACAACAACAGCACTCCTTGGATGCTTGGTCTCGACAAAGTTCTGATTACATGCTGATAAGTCCTGCTTCTTTCCATCTAGAAGCATTAATGGGCCGGAAGCTAAGATAGTTCCTTCCTTTAGTTTACATGTCTTTTCATGGGCTTTATTCCAGGACATCAACGTCAGCTTACCCTTATGAATTTCGACAGCTCCGGTCGTAACAGTACTCAAAGTCCCGTTCTTTGTAGTATCCACCACTACTCCATCTTTCCGTAAATAACAAACGGAGGTGCCCTCCTTCACATTAAAATATGAACCATTAATAGCAGCAACCGCACCGGATTGTCTCGCTGCAGTACTTGTAATTTGTTTCGGTGAATGAATTAAAACATCAAATTTATACCTGTGAGGAGTAATTTCGAGTAAAGTTATGTGTTGAGGAACTCCATACAAAAAAGGAATCTCCGCCTCGCGGCATATTATGCCTTTTTTCATTGTAGTTGTAATCCATTTTGCAGATGTAATAGCCAAAGAATCGGCCATTGTCTGCGCATGCAACGGAATTACGATACTCAAAAAGAGAAAAACCAGAAAAGTTTGCTTTCTCAAAACCATAGCAACAATATTTTCAGTAGTCTGTATCAGACACAAACCTACACGATAACTTTGGATTTAACAAGTATAAAAGATATATATTTGCATTTTCCAATCATATATTTTAGGTTTGCAATATGAAGCTACTTTACGCAATACTCGGAACCATTTCTTTATGTTTAGGCATTCTAGGAATCTTTCTGCCTTTACTCCCTACAACTCCATTCTTATTGCTTACTGCAGCTCTCTATTTCAAAAGCTCACCCAAATTATACAACTGGCTTATCCGGCATAAATACTTCGGATCGTATATTCGTAATTTCAGAGAGCATAAAGCCATACCGTTAAAAGCCAAAATATTATCTATAACCCTATTATGGCTAACAATGCTTAATTGTATTCTGTTTTTAATTTCCAATTCGTGGATTAAGATTACCCTTTTACTGATTGCTGCGGGTACCACTTATTACATACTCTCATATAAAACCCTCAAATCAAAAGGATAAGTTTGTTCACACCAGGATTCTCTCATTTATAATTCGGGAAATGATATAATTGGAAATTTTCAAGGAAATATAAACAACCTTATATTTGGAAAAACAAGATGTGCCAACATTAGGTTGTTCCAGACGTTGGCACACGATTATTAAAGATCAATAAATCAAACCTCTTTGAGTAGACTATTGAAGAAATGATCCAGTCCTATACGCGCATCAGCAAGTTTATCTTCCCACTGTTCTACAGAGTTTTGGCCAATAATATCTGTTACATACTTTACAGCGATGAAAGGAACATTTTTAGCACGACAGACTAATGCCTGGGCATAAGCCTCCATATCCACCACATCACCTTTCACATCTTCCAAATCGGTCAAGAAAGTATCTCCGGTATTACAGACCCCGGCATGTTCCCAATGCTCACAATAACTTTTTTGTGCAAGCATAGCAGAAGTATCTATTTCAGATTCGACACCAAAGTCCGCTAATTTTTGCATATCACGATCAACAAACTGACGGCAAACAAAAATATCGCCTACCTGATGATTTACGGTTCCCGCCGTACCAATATTAATCACTAAATCAGGTTCCCCATGATTAATCGCTTCGGACAGATAAAATGCTGATTTCACTTTTCCAAGTCCGGTACGTAGATAACCAATTTGTACTTCATCTCCATCTTTCACACCGGGAAATTTCAATTCCGTAAATTCGCCTTGCACGGCATAAGTGACCAATATTCTCATAAGAATTTTCTATTCATTATACTATAAATAAAACATCAATAGAAGCGGTTTAAATAATTATTGCAAAGATAACAGCTATAATAAACATCGGCAAGCGATAAAGTAAGGAACTTTGAGTAACAATATTACATTTTTACACGAAAAGTTTTTGTAATCTACAACTAAATTGTATTTTTGTGTAGAATTTTGGTATAGTAATGACAGAAGAAGAAAAGAAGCGATTAAGTACCTTTGAAGCCAGATTGCGCCATCTTATCTATCTGCACGATGAGTTGAAGCGCGAAAATGCTGAATTAAAGCAACTTCTTAAAAATAAAACAGAAGAATGCAAACAGGTACAAGCCGAATATGGAGCTTTGAATGTAGACTATACAAACCTAAAAACAGCAATGACAATCAGCCTTAACGGCAGCGACGTAAAAGAGACGAAGCTGCGATTGTCGAAATTAGTGCGTGAAGTCGATAAATGCATCGCTTTATTAAATGAATAAAAAGAGCATGTATGAACGATAAAATAAAAATAAATCTGCAAATGGCAGGATCTACCTATCCTCTGACCATACGGTTTGAAGAGGAACAAATGGTTAGAGAAGCTGCCAAGCAGGTAGATATGCGGCTTAATGCGTATCGTGAACATTATAAAAATGTAGCTCCAGAGAAAATAATTGCAATGGTAGCCTATCAATTTGCTTTGGAAAACCTACAAATGAAAGATCGTAATGATACACAGCCGTATGCTGGGAAAATTAATGAATTGACAGAAATGCTGGAGGACTATTTTAAAAAGCAGTAGGATCTCAGTCTATTTTTGAAACAGTTATAACGAAAAACTTGCGCACTGTATTAAGCCTAATCCTTAAAAGGGAGTAGCCTTTGCAGTGCGTTTTTATTTATATATAAAACATATAGCAATGACAGTAGTAATAATAGTAGCATCCATTGCCTGCTTAATTGTCGGCGGTACGTTATCGTATATACTCTTTAAATATGGATTAAAGAATAAGTATGATAATATCCTGAAAGAAGCAAAAACGGAAGCAGAAGTAATTAAAAAGAATAAGCTGCTTGAGGTGAAGGAAATGTTCCTGAACAAAAAGTCAGACTTGGAAAAAGAAGTTGCCATACGCAATCAAAAGATACAGCAGGCTGAAAACAAACTAAAACAACGTGAGCTTGTCTTGAATCAACGTCAGGAAGAGATCCAACGTAGAAGATCGGAAACAGAAGCCGTGAGAGAGAATTTGGACGCTCAATTGGGTATAATAGAGAAGAAGAAAGAAGAACTGGATAAGTTACAGCAACAAGAGATTGAAAAGCTTGAAACTATTTCCGGTCTTTCGGCTGAGGAAGCAAAGGAACGGATGATTGAATCTTTAAAAGAAGAAGCAAAAACTCAAGCTCAGTCGTATATCAACGACATTATGGACGATGCCAAGTTGACTGCCAATAAAGAAGCTAAACGTATCGTTATACAAACAATCCAAAGAGTATCAACAGAAACTGCCATTGAAAATTCGGTTACAGTGTTCCACATTGAATCGGATGAAATAAAGGGCCGCATCATTGGACGTGAAGGACGAAACATACGTGCGCTTGAAGCCGCTACCGGAGTTGAAATCGTTGTGGATGACACCCCTGAAGCTATTGTATTATCGGCATTCGACCCTGTCCGCCGTGAAGTAGCCCGCCTAGCTTTGCATCAACTTGTTACTGACGGGCGTATCCACCCTGCCCGCATTGAAGAAGTAGTAGCTAAAGTACGCAAACAAGTAGAGGAAGAAATCATAGAAACGGGTAAACGTACCACGATTGACCTTGGTATCCACGGACTTCATCCCGAACTTATCCGTATTATCGGTAAGATGAAATATCGTTCTTCATACGGACAAAACCTGCTCCAACATGCTCGTGAGACAGCAAATCTTTGTGCTGTAATGGCATCAGAACTTGGACTGAATCCTAAGAAAGCTAAACGTGCCGGTTTACTCCACGATATAGGTAAAGTGCCTGATGAAGAACCGGAATTGCCACACGCACTCTACGGTATGAAGCTTGCTGAGAAATTCAAAGAGAAACCGGATATCTGCAATGCTATTGGCGCCCATCATGATGAAGTGGAAATGACTAGCTTATTGGCACCGATCGTACAGGTATGTGATGCAATTTCAGGTGCGCGCCCTGGAGCACGTCGCGAAATAGTAGAAGCCTATATCAAACGCTTGAATGATCTTGAGCAACTCGCTATGTCATACCCGGGTGTTACAAAGACTTATGCTATTCAAGCAGGACGTGAGCTACGCGTAATAGTTGGAGCTGACAAGATTGACGACAAGCAGACTGAGAACTTATCCGGTGAAATCGCTAAGAAGATACAAGATGAAATGACTTATCCGGGACAAGTAAAGATTACTGTAATTCGTGAAACACGTGCGGTAAGCTATGCTAAATAAACGGTAAGGAGCGCATTATATAAACTGTGCCCAAAGGCTAAACCCAAATTATCTATCTACAAAAATATTGTAGATAATAAGACAAAGGGTTAGGAGCTTTGGGCACAGTTTTTTATATACTGTTTGCTGATCATCTCCCCAATGCTCAGAACCGACATTCAAATAAGTAAATAAGAAGATGCAAAGCGTTATCCATTTCTAATTGAGATGTATCGTCAGCGTCATATCTTTAGAAAAGGAGAAACTACACTTTTCATAAGAAGGGGGGCCCATAACACCTTTCGCATCATTACTGAATCCATATTTCTCAGTCGGTATTCCAAAAGCTGCAGTATCAAGCTTTCCATTATTGTTTTCATCCTGATACATCGAAATGGCATACGTACCTATTGGAAGACCCTTACATGGTACTATCACGGTTTTGTCTTTTACATCTACCGCAAAAGCTGCACAAGGTTTCTTCCTAAAAGATTCTTCAGAGTTGAAAATAGCCACATACAGTTTACCACCGACCTTTTCAAACCCCTCTACTCTAAGGGTCAGGCTCTGCGAAAATAAGTTCCCCGTTACAAGCAATAACACACTAGAAAAAATAAAAATCATTGTTTTCATACTCTTCATTTTAATTTATTAGTAACTATCTATCACTAGTGTCCCATTAAAATGAGACGATTAAAATTTAGTCAAACAAACCTGACTCACAAGAGCCATATTGTACTTTGCTACATTGAAAACTAGTTTTGTTAACGAGCTGAAAATTGAAATCCGTTTAATCCAAATCACTGCGTAATAAACTATATTTCAATAGATTGAAAGGGCATCTTCTGATTTTAATGGGACACTAATGA
>Ga0183101_1000004_pt5 | contig 92745 bp, 63 predicted proteins | sample Biomet3_FD_127790 | JGI IMG/M metagenome (GOLD analysis project Ga0183101, IMG submission 127790) | Microbial communities from bioreactor (seeded with sewage sludge) at LBNL, California, USA - Biofuel metagenome 3 | ecosystem: Engineered > Bioreactor > Anaerobic > Unclassified ... | reverse complement strand
GATGGCTTATATCAATCCCAATGCATCCGATGAAGTTTATCAGAAACTACTTCCGAATTCCTGGACAAAAGAATAAACCTACTATAAGCACAGAAAACATTTTATAGGGTATCGCGGAGACGCTTACAATTCAGACGCAAATCTTGCATTTTTGTACATTCAAAATACCTTGCCCCCAAAATAGCCTCAACGATTTTGTGATTGAAATGTGCTCCATTTTTATTTTTTTAGGCTGAAATGGTGAGGGATGCCCCGAAAAGTGAGGGTTTGGTGAGGGTTCAGAATGCTACCATCACCACATATATCCTTCAGAATCAATAATTTGATAAATAATGGTGAGGGAATGAGGGATGAAAACGCATTTACCAATCTTTGATAAAAAAACAGCTTACCAATTCTTTCGAATCAGTAAGCTGTCTTTTATATTTTATCTCAGTATTCCGCTAGAATAATCGCTTAAAATCTGGTTTTATCAAAGCTGTAACAGCTAAATAAACACCTAGAAGTATCAATGGTATACTAAGTTGCTGACCAATGTTTAATTGCATATTCACTTCGGCTGCAACCTGAGGATTCTTCATAAATTCCAGGGCAAAACGAGAGCCGAAAAAGATTATCAGACAAACACCTGTAATGAGGCCTACTTTGTTTTGAAGTTTGAATTTCCAGTACATCACAAGTGATACAATCAGCGCTGCAATGCAATAAAGCATTTCATAGATTTGCGTTGGATGACAAGGAAGTCCATTAAACTCCTTCACCCACTCTGCCGAGCGTATAAATTTAAAGCCCCATGGCATTGTAGTAGGGTAACCAAATATTTCAGAATTCATCAGATTACCCAAACGAATACAGGCACATGCTACTGCAATAGCAGGAATCATGCGGTCGAATAACCACCACACACTCTGATGAGTGACTTTCTTTGAGTAATACATTAATGTAACAATCAATGCAAATACACCACCGTGGCTGGCTAGTCCGCCATTCCATATAGCAAATATCTGCATGGGATTTGCACTATAGTAGTCCCACTCATAAAAAAGACAATGTCCCAAACGTGCTCCTACTACAGAACTTATAATGGTATAGAAGAAGAGTTTATCCACCCATGCTTCAGGGTGTTTTTCGTGTTTAAACAACCGACTCATCATCTCATAACCAATAAGGAATCCAATTCCCCATAACAATCCGTACCATCTTACTTCACGACCAAAAATCGAAAAGATAGTAGGACTTACATCCCATGTTATAAATGCCAACATATTTTTATATATTATACTAAGTGTGCTATTAAGTCTTCGCGATCTCCGTAAATCAAATCAATTACAGGAAGTTCAATCATTGTGTAACATCCTGGTTGTTGTTTCATTGAAGCACGGGCAACGCAAACAAGAACCTGACCTGTTAATGCAGGGTTGTTTATCTTCATATTGAATTCGAACAACTGGTTCTGAGTTTTTCCTGAAACACCTTTACGTGTAAGGTTAACTCCGTGTCCCATATCTAATAAATCGTCAACACAAGGAACCTGTGTTACGTGAGTTTCATCATTTACAAAGTATGCATCAGCTTTAATTGCCTTTGCTACTTCTTCAAAGTTGTATCCGTCTTTTACTTCAATGTAAACCATACGACGGTGAATACCTGTACCTGTAGGTATTGTCATAGACAAAGCAGCCTTAACACCTTCGATTGCTTTTACTGCAACTGTATGTCCCATACTCATACCAGGACCAAAGTTTGTGTAAGAAACACCTTTTGGAGCGATTGCCTGAAGAAGAGCACGAACAACAGAGTCACTTCCCGGATCCCATCCTGCAGAAATAATAGATACTGCATTGTGTTCTTTTCCGCAAGCCATAAGTTCACGACGAAGATCTACAATTCCGGTATGGATATCAAAGCTATCTACAGTATTGATACCAAGAGCTAATATCTCTTTTGCATATTTTTCAACGCTTCTTGTTGGAGTACAAAGAATAGCTACATCTACATCTTTTAATTCTTTGATGTCTTTCACTACATCATATTCCGCTAATTCTGCTGGTTTATCTGCAGCCCCATTACGGCGTACAACACCTGCTACTTCGAAATCGGGTGCAGCAAGAAGTGCTTCTAATACATACTTTCCAATATTGCCATATCCTACAATGGCTGCTCTAACTTTTTTCATTCTGTTGTGGTCTTAAGTTTGACATATTTCTATATTCAACCGACAAAAATAATCAAATTGTGTCACAATCAAAGAATTCACAACTTAATATATTAAAAAATATGCATACAATGGAGGTTACAGACAATAAACAAGCATGGTTTGACGTTTCTTTCTAAGGAGACAAATATGCTTTAACGCAATAAATTTGTACTTTTGCCTCCCATTACAAATATATAAAATAAATCAAATGATTGAGTATATAAAAGGAAACATTGCAGAACTAAATCCGGCATCGGCAGTAATTGATTGTAACGGGATGGGGTATTTCATTAACATTTCTCTAAACACCTATTCGGCTATTCAGAAATTAAATAGTGTGAAACTCTATATTTACGAAGCTATCAGAGAAGATGCTTATGTGCTTTACGGGTTTGCGGATAAACAAGAACGAGAGCTATTTCTATTACTTATTTCTGTTTCCGGAATTGGCGGAAACACCGCCCGCATGATTCTTTCAGCCCTTTCTCCAAGCGAACTGGCTAATGTTATAAGCTCAGAGAATGCAAATATGCTAAAAACCGTAAAAGGTATTGGTTTGAAAACTGCTCAGAGAGTAATTGTAGATTTAAAAGACAAAATTAAAATCACCGGCAGCGATAGTGGTAAAGTTGGTGGCGCTATGTTACAAAATACAGAAGTGCACGATGAAGCTGTTGCAGCATTGACTATGCTTGGATTTAATACAGCTGCATCACAAAAAGTGGTTTTTGCAATTTTAAAAGAGGAGCCTTTAGCTAAAGTTGAAGAGGTTATAAAATTAGCTCTAAAGAGATTATAAAAAAATGAGAAGCGGAAAGTGGTTTATCTGCTTGTTGCTGACTGTTCTTAGTATTCACGCTTGGGCAGTTCTTAACAACAGCTCACTTTTTGAGGTGAGCAACTACTATTCCGCTCCTACTCCACAGCAACCCGTTCCTGCAGATTCCGTTAAGCCCCGATATTCTGTTAAGAAAACAGCTCCGGAAAATCTGAAGGACATGGATAAATCTCCTGTTGATCTTCGCAATCCGGATAATCTTAAAACAGAAGTTGAGTACAATGAAAAGACTAATCAATACTTAATCCGCACTAAAGCCGGGAGCACACAGGTAGATGTTCCCCTTTTCCTTACCCCGGAAGAATATGCAGACTGGAGTCTGAAAAAGTCTATCCGGGATTTTTACAGAGAAAAAAATAAAGAGACTTTCGCAAAAGGGAAAGATGAGTTCAACTTCATGAACATGAAGTTCGATCTTGGTCCGGCTGAAAAGATTTTCGGTCCGGGCGGTGTACAGATTAAAACGCAGGGAAATGCCGAACTCAGTTTTGGATTTAAAAGCAAAAATGTAGAAAATCCTACTCTACCCGCACGTTCAAGAAAGACATTGGGATTTGACTTCGACGAAAAGATAAATGTCAATATCAATGGCAAAGTCGGTGACAAGGTTAATATGAACATGAACTACAACACCGATGCGACTTTTGATTTTGACACAAAAAAGATAAAACTCAAATACGAAGGAAAAGAAGATGAAATAGTTAAATTGATGGAAGCCGGTAATGTGTCCATGCCTACTAACTCTTCGCTTATTCACGGCGCAACATCTTTATTTGGTATCCGCACAGATTTACAATTTGGAAAGCTAAAGTTGCAGACTGTTGTCTCTCAACAAGAATCAGAATCTAAAACAGTAAACAGTAAAGGTGGAGCACAAACCACATCTTTTGAAATTTCGGCCGATAATTATGATGAAAACCGTCATTTCTTTCTGGCTCAATATTTCCGGGATACTTATGACAAGAACATGAGTCAGCTACCCACCATTACTTCCGGAATAACGATAAACAGAATTGAAGTATGGATTACCAATAAAAGAGGGAATTATGAAAATCCCAGAAATGTGGTGGCAATGACAGACTTAGGAGAGAATGAACGCATCAGTAATTCATTCTGGTCTAAATCGGGAGTAAACAAAGTTCCGGCCAATAGTGCCAACGATGTTTACACAAAAATGGTCAACGATTATTCCAATGCCCGGAATATTGATATGGTGAGCACAACTCTGGGGGCGATTCCTCAGCTAGAAGGTGGAATGGATTATGAAAAGATTGAAAGCGCCCGACTACTGAGCAGTTCAGAATATACTATCAACAGTTCTTTAGGATATATTTCCTTAAAATCAACTCTTCAACCCGATGAAGTTCTGGCGGTTGCCTTTGAATATACATACAAAGGAAAAGGATATCAGGTAGGTGAATTTGCTGCCGATGTAAAAGACACTAATTCGGCCCTCTATCTGAAATTATTAAAAAGTACATCCAACTCTCCTACTTCCGGTTGCTGGGACTTAATGATGAAGAACGTTTATTCACTGAACGCTTATGACTTGCAAAGTAAAAACTTCCGGTTAGACATTAAATATCAGAGTGATACAACCGGTGTTTACCTGAATTATATTCCCGAAGGTTCAATAAATAAGGTTCCTCTGCTTAGAGTAATGAACCTCGACCGACTGGATGCCAACAATCAAAATAATCCAAACGGATTCTTCGATTTTGTTGAAGGATATACAGTAACAGCTCAGAATGGACGAATATTTTTCCCTGTAGTAGAACCTTTCGGAAGTCATTTACGGAAGGCAATCGGCAATGATGTAATTGCCAAGAAGTACGTATTTCAGGAACTTTACGATTCTACTAAAACGGTAGCAAAGCAAATTGCCGAAAAGGATAAATTCAAGTTTACCGGTGAATACAAAGCCTCATCAGGTTCGGAAATCAGACTGGGTTCTACAAATATTCCCGTTGGTTCGGTTAAAGTCACAGCCGGTGGCGTTACTCTTGTTGAAAACTCTGATTACACGGTGGACTATTCAATGGGTATTGTTACCATTATCAACCAAAGTATTATTGATGCAGGTACATCTGTCAGCGTAAATCTGGAAAGCAACAGCAGTTATAATCTGCAGCGAAAAACAATGCTGGGGATGAATTTTACGTATGATTTCTCAAAGGATTTCCAGATAGGCGGTACCATAATGCATTTATCGGAAAAGCCCATGACAACAAAAGTAGCCATGAACGAAGAACCGATAAGTAATACCATCTGGGGACTCAACACTTCATGGAAAAAGGAGAGCCAATGGCTTACAAACATGGTAGACAAGTTACCTTTTGTCAAAGCAACACAACCTTCGCACATAAACTTAACAGCGGAATTTGCCCAGCTGGTTCCGGGACATGCATCGGGAACTCAAGGCAATGCATCTTACATAGACGATTTCGAATCAACAAGTACTAAAATTGACTTACGCCAGCCTTCTTATTGGATGCTGGCCAGTACTCCTTACGAAAGCGGTGCGAATGCTCTTTTCCCTGAGGCTTCCAAATCAAATGATATAGCTTATGGAAAAAACAGGGCACTCTTGTCCTGGTATTACATTGACGGACTATTTACCCGCAGAAGTTCATCTTTAACGCCCTCTCACATAAAAAGCGACCTGGATCAACTGTCTAATCACTATGTAAGGGAAGTGTACGAACAAGAAATTTTTCCTAATAAAGAGACTGCTTACCTGGAAACCTCTACCCTTTCAATACTCAACCTTGCTTATTACCCTAACGAACGCGGTCCATATAACCTTGATACAAATCTCACGCCAAAAGGTTACCTTAACAACCCCGAGAAACGTTGGGGAGGGATTATGAGAAAACTGGATACCAGTGATTTTGAAACCGCCAATATTGAATATATAGAGTTCTGGCTTCTCGATCCGTTTATCTACCAAAGCACAACCGGTAATCGTCGTGGTGGTGATCTTTATATAAATCTGGGAGAGGCTTCCGAAGATATTCTAAAGGATGGAAAGAAATACTTCGAAAACGGAATGCCTGTTGATGGTGACCCTACAAAGGTAAAAGAAACAGTGTGGGGAAAAGTACCTACAACTCAAAGCGTTGTTTATGCCTTTGATAATGCCCCCGGAGCCAGAAAAAAACAGGATGTAGGATTAAACGGACTATCGGCTGAGGAAGAGAAAACATTCGGCACATACAGCACTTACCTGGATAAATTAAAGTCTATTCTTGAACCGGCTGTATACGCACAATTTGAAAAGAGTCCATCCGGAGATCTTTATCACTATTATCGTGGCACAGATTACGATCAGGCAGAAAAGAGTATTCTTGAACGTTACAAATACTACAATAATCCGGAAGGCAACTCTACCGCTTCGGAAGATTCTCCGGAGAAATACGATGTTTCTGCAAAAACAGTACCCGATGTGGAAGACATCAATCAGGATTATACGCTCAATGAGTATGAGAAATATTTCCAGTATAAGATTAGTCTTTCTCCTGAAGATCTGAAAGTTGGCAGTAACTATATTGCCGACAAACGAACAGCAAGCGTTAAGCTTAGAAACGGAAAAACTGAAGAAGTGAACTGGTATCAGTTCAAAATTCCGGTAAAGGATTATCAAAAAGCAGTAGGCTCAATTTCCGATTTTAAGTCTATCCGCTTTATGCGTATGTTTCTTACTAACTTTGTTGATCCGGTAGTACTTAGATTTGCTACTTTCGATCTTGTTCGTGGAGATTGGAGAACATACGATCAGTCTTTAACTAACTCAACAGTTAGTGGAAGCCTTGATGTTTCTTCGGTTAATATTGAGGAAAACAATGATAAAACTCCGGTTAATTATGTCCTTCCTCCGGGAATTACACGTGTTGTAGATCCTTCACAGCCTCAGCTAACACAAGAAAACGAACAGTCACTGAGTTTAAAAGTCAAGAATCTGGCTCCCGGCGATGCAAGAGCTGTCTATAAAAGTCCGGCTTTGGATTTACGTCAGTACAAACGCTTGCAGATGTTTATACACGGTGAAAAACTATTGGACGATGTAACATCATTGGAAGACAATGAGATATCTGTATTCATCAGACTTGGTTCCGATTACAAGAACAACTACTACGAATATGAAATTCCGTTGAAGCTTACTCCTCACGGACAGTATAATGGAAGTACGCTAAGTGGTTGCGAAGCTGTATGGCCGGAAGCCAATATGCTGAACATACCTTTCAGCCTGCTTACCAATTTAAAGAAAGAACGCAATACTGCAAAGAATGCTTCCGGTTCAAACGTCAGCTATACAAAATTATATTATACTTATGATGCCGATAAACCAGCCAATAAGATTAGTATTATGGGAAACCCAAGTCTGGCTGAAGTAAAAACGATTATGATTGGAGTGCGAAATAACTCCCGAAATTTAAAATCGGCAGAGGTTTGGGTTAACGAACTTCGACTGACAGATTATAATGAATCGGGAGGATGGGCAGCACAAGGCAATATGAATGTTCAGCTGTCTGATATAGGAAATGTAAATCTGGCAGGGCACATGGAAACTGCCGGATTTGGAGGTTTGGAACAAAGTGTCAGTGAAAGAAGAATGGATGATTATTATCAGTACAATTTCACCACTAGTTTTGAATTAGGAAGATTTCTGCCATCAAAAGCAAAAATATCAGCTCCTCTTTATTTCTCATATTCCAAAGAATTAACATCACCACTGTATGATCCAACCAATAAAGACCTGCTTTTAGATGATGTACTGGATACATACTCTTTAAAATCTCAAAGAGACTCTATCCTTAATATTGCCCGGGAACTGGTTACTTACAGGAATTTCAGTCTGAGCAATGCAAAGATTAATATAGTAAGTAAAAGACCATTGCCTTTTGATCCGGGAAACTTTACCTTTGGATATTCGTATACAAAGAAATACAATCAGGGGAATACCACTGCATGGGAAGTTGAAAAGGACTGGAGAAGTACCTTGGGATATAATTATTCACCGGTTATAAAAGCGTGGGAACCGTTTAAAAATCTCAAAAGCAAATCGCCGTGGATGAAGTTTGTAAAGGCTTTCAACCTAAACTGGTTACCGCAAAACATAGCCTTCAACTCCGACATTTCACGTCATTACTATGAATTGCAATTAAGAGATCTGGATAATCCTTATGGAGATTCGGATATACCTCTTTCCGTAGCAAAGGAATTTCTATGGAACAGGGACTTCTCTCTCCGATGGGATCTCACCCGAAATCTAAAACTCAGTTTCACATCTGCCACCCGTGCAGAGATTGAAGAACCGGCCGGTCCAGTCAACAAGAATCTCTATCCGGATGAATACACAGCATGGAAAGATTCCATAAAAACCAGTTTGTTGAATCTAGGGCGTCCTCTGGATTTTCAGCAATCATTCAATTCGAGTTACAAATTACCATTCGACATGATACCTATACTCGATTGGGTGAGCAGTGACGTTAAATTTGCATCTTCGTATACCTGGGATCGCGGTGCCGATCTCACTGACGGAACTTCCGTTGGTAATACTATTGCCAATCAACGCTCCATTGACGTAAACAGCCGGTTCAATTTCGAGAAGTTATACAATAAGATTCCTTTCTTAAGAGAAACCAACAGACTATTTTCTTCAATGAGCATAAGTGCCCCGGGAAGAAAAGAGGATTTAATGAAGAAACCGAATAAATTCGAGCGAGAGATTCAGTTGAAAAAGGATACAACCGTAACAGTTTCTCACGGACTAAGAACCAAAATAGTAAAAGTAAGAGCTATAACACAGGACGGAAAACGATACTTTATTAAATACAAAGTACTGGATTCCAACAAGATTCTTGTCAGCAACAGAGATTCTATAAAAATTAAGCTAAGCATAGTTCCAGGTCCAAAACCGGAAGAGCAAGGCTGGTATAAAATTGCTCAGCATGCAGCACGTTTTGCCATGATGGCAAGAAATATCAGCATTACCTACCGTAACACTTATGCAATGACACTTCCGGGATATTTACCGGAAGTAGGCGATGTGCTGGGACAGAAAAGAGCAGGCGGCATGTTTGCTCCGGGACTGGATTTTGCTTTTGGTGTAACAGGTGATAGCTATATACAGAAAGCTGCAAAGAATAACTGGTTGTTAATGAACGATTCCGTGGCAGACCCTGCAACAACCAATGCCATGGAAGATTTACAAATACGATTGACTTTAGAACCAATCAGAGATTTCAAGATAGACTTAACCGCCAACCGCACAATAAACAAATCACAGAGCATACAGTTTATGTTCGATGGTATGCCTACCACTCAGAATGGTAGTTTCAATATGAGTATTATTTCCATTGGAAGTGCATTCGAAAAGTGTAAAGCTGAAGAGCTATACCAATCAAAAACATTTAATAAGTTCCTCAAGAATCTGGATATTATCCAAAAAAGAGTAGAAGCTCAATATCTGGGTGCCATCTATCCGGAAGGAACCACACTGGCAGGTAAAACATTCAATCCGGAAAACGGATCAATCGACAAAAATTCTCCGGACGTAATGATTCCGGCATTTCTTTCAGCTTATACAGGAAAGGATGTGAATAAGATTTCTCTTGATCTTTTCCCAAACTTACTATCATTGATGCCCAACTGGAGAATAACTTATGGTGGGTTAAGCAAGCTGGAATGGTTTAAGAAACATTTCAAAAGTTTTAATCTGAATCATGCATACAGAAGCACATATTCTGTTGGTTCATACAATACCTACCAAAGTTTCAGCAGATTTATGGGTAACCTCGGTTTTGTTGAAGATACACAAACCGGAGATCCGGTACCTTCGGCAGCGTTTGATATTGGTACAGTAGCTATTAATGAGCAATTCGCTCCGCTTTTCGGAGTAGATATGACCTTTAAAAATGGAATTACCACAAAGGTAGAATATAAAAAGACGAGAATACTAACTTTAAGTATGACAGCAAATCAGATTGTTGAAACTAGCTCAAAAGATTTTGTTGTTGGCATGGGGTATAAAGTTGTGGACCTGAAACTGTTTGGTGCAGGGAAAAGCAAGAATAAAGTCAGCAATGACCTGAACATTCAGGCAGATTTCTCTATTCGTAACCAATCTGCATTAAGCCGTGATATTCAGGAGGCCTTAGCTCAACCAACCAGTGGTAATAAAGCAACCAAGTTTTCTTTATCAGCAGATTATACCTTCTCGAAATTGCTAACCATTCGTATGTATTATGACCGTCAGAAGAATACCCCGCTGGTATCTTCCGCTTCCTATCCGGTAACCAATTCCGATTTTGGATTTACGCTGAAGTTCTCGTTGACAAGGTAAGAACCATTGATAGAATCTTTCATAAGCAATCATAGGAATCAATTCAAATTTACATCATCCGAAATCTTCTTTTACTTTTTCCACGGTGAAGATATGCAGAAATATCAGATGTCCTAAAGGATGTCCTAAATAAACTAACGGAACAGCAAATGGCAATATTGGAACTAATTAATTCTATGCCTGCTATTACAGGTGCTAAAATGTCTGAAAGATTTAGTGTTTCAGAAAAAACTATAAAAGAAATGAAGAATGAGGCTTACCTTTTGTGAATCTTTGAAAATTAGGACAATAGTGAAAGTATTATTCTATCGAATAATACTTTCACTATTGTCACTATGTTTATTCATATTATCTAATACGCATTTACGGCTTGTATTAGCATAGCAATAGACACAAAGATGTTTGCAAGTATTATACATGCCAATGTCTTTACTAGCCATGCAGCCACAAGCCTTTCTTTGTCCTTTATCTTTTAAATCTATAGAAGTTGTAGGGATTATAGGTATATCACCAAAAATGTCAGGTTCTGGTAATTTACCTGTATGCAAATAAAATAAAAGTACCTTGTCTTCGGCAAAAATTCGTTTCATCAGTTCTCCATCAATACAATGATTATGCGCTATTCCATACTCTTTTAAATCAACTTGCTCAGCACAAGTAGCAAGAGTTAAATCCCAGCCTGTATCTTTCCAGAATTCACGTAACTTAACTAAGCCATCAATAATCTCTTGAATCTGCAAATTATTCGGTTCAGCAATATCTATTGACTCTTTAGAAAAACAATTGGTTTCTTTTACTAGGTTATTTTGCACTTTACGATATGCTTTTATATCTATAAAACTAAATACTAGTTTTTCAGTATAGCCTTTTAATTCATTACCAATATGCCAAATCCTATTTAATAAGGCTCTCGGACTTATGTCATTTGTTAAAATAAGAGGATCAAAACGCCAAATAACACGTTCTTTTCCTATTATATCTGACAAATGTTTGAATGTTTCTATTCTTTCTTTTATAGGTGGAACATTAGGTTCAAAGCACTCTTTCTCATAATCATTTAATGTTACTTGAAAATAGTAATGAATACCACGTTTGTCCAACTCAGATAAATAAGGAATCATAGGTGCAGGATTCTTTGTCCAAAACACTACGACTTTGGTTTTGGCAAAGGATATATACATTGACTTCTGATTAAATGGATTATACCATACAACATAACCAGCCTTCAGCCGATTGATAAACCAATGTGCATAGAACGCAGGTATATCGGTTGAACGGCTAGCGGAAATGATTATCGGCGTTTGTGCCTCTACGATTTCTCCTTTTTCAGTGGTTATGGTAATTTTATTGCTCATTTAGATATATTTCTTTCAGTTTTTGAATAACGATCTCAACATCAACCTTACTATACATTGCTCTCAACCATTCCATATTTTTACTACCCGAAGTTTTCTTATTCTTTAAATAGCTATTAAATTTTTCTATTACAGAAGCATTATCTGTGGTTAGATCAGAATAGAAACCTTTTTGAGGGCCTTTCTTTTTGTCAATATATTCTTTATTATAATTTCCTTGAAACCACTCAACATCCTCTTTGAATTGTTTCTGAATTTTCTTATCATTAGGCAATGATGATAACAAAAATTCATAGGCAGAAGTATCCTTATAAAATTCATTACTCTGTTTTATTGGCTCAAATGAAAAGCTACCTATTATATCTTTAGTACCATTTTTCTTGTTGCTATTTTGTTTCTTCTCTTTAACTGGTTTAACTAACTTAATGCAAGCTTTCCAAGCACCTTTTGTCTTGGGGAACTCTAGTTTTTCAATAGATTTTATAAAATTGTTATTAATAGAGCCCTCGTATAATTTCAAAACCTCAACTTTGTAGTATTTTTTGGCATTATATGCCATATCATTGAATTCAGCAGAGTCAAATATCGTTTTTAGTTCGATAGGAATAGGTTTGGTATCAGAATGCGATCGCTGAAACTCCACAGTATTGGTTACTCTGTTGATTTTGCTTAAAAATATGGCAGATTGTGAATGCTCGGGTTGCTTAGCAGCCATTGGTTTTTCAACCTGATGACGTTGTAAAGTACCTTCCAAATCAATTCCGTGCAATTGTTTAAAAATATACTTATATATATCTGAGACATAATCAACATCATCAGATTGGAACAAATCATTAGTCAAAGTCTTGGGCATTTCAGCAAAACCAAAAATTGACCCCCACAGAGCAAATGCTATTTTAAAATCTCCAATACCATTTGATATTAAGTAATCTTCTAACTTATCAATATCAGATTCTCCTTTTTGACAAAATGCTGCAAATGATTTTAGAGTAATATTATCAATACTATTTATGCTAAATGAAGTATACTCATTCAAATTCTTTAATAACGCATTGATATATGTACGAGTAGGACTATCATCCCACTTATCTTGTAATTCTAATTCTCCTCTAAACAGCTTTCCACCAACTTTGGCAAATTCATATCGAGATTGCATGAAATCCATGCTTGTATATGCTTCTTCCAAATACTCATTAAATAACCTTGTAAGAAAATCCATTTGATTTGGTATTCGAAGTATCTTATAATGCTGTACAAAAGGAATCATAAACACTTCCAATTTTGATTTACATTGCTGTAAGTCAAGCAGCTTTATTTGTGTATCTAATTGCTCCATATAAGAAGTAAAAAAAATATTTTTTTCTTCAGACGTTTTTGCATTACCAAAGAATGAAAATGGTCGTATTTGAAATGGTTGTTTTATACCTTGCTCAATTATTTGCTTAGCAAGCCAATCAGGATATAAATTTTCTTTCTTAATTATATCCAAGAAATTAGGGCAATTATATTCAACAGATTTTTGTTTCGCAATCTGTTCGATTTTTATATGTATACCATTAGCTTTATATAGATATTCATTAATTTCCTTATATAGTTTTTCTAATTGTTCAGTTTGCTGATATGTAGCTCTACCATCAGGGCTTGACACAATTGCAGATAAAGTATTTCGAAGTAACTTGGCATACATCTTCAAAGAAACAATATCAGTTGAAAGTGATTTGTTTGCAGCAAGCAAATAGGCATATAATAGTCCCTTCAATTTATTGATTTTTCTATCATTTGAAATATAGCTTGAATAATCCGTCTTTGAGTCTCTTATTGCATTATTGCTCCATTGAACTTCATCAATTTCATTTGTTTTTATGATCAAACAATTCTCGTAAAGCGCTACCATTTTTGCTTCAATGCTCGGTTCTGCTTTAAATTTTGTTCTAACCATTTCTAGCTCATTACGAAAAATAAATTTAGAAGTAAAAGGATTCAGATAAATAGTTTCGTCTGCATAGAAAAAGCCATTCGACTCTTGAATTATTCCATTGTTTATTGATTGAGAGTCTACTTCAATAACTAATGGATAATTTTCTAATTCTTTATCTTGAATCTCAAATACAGGGAACTTACTATAAAGAACTATTCTGTTATATAGATTATTTGGCTCAACCTTCTCAAAACGTTTGTATCCAAAACCTCGACTTGTATAGAATGCTGCTGGAGATATGGATTCACTCGACATTATATTATTGAAGTTAAGCGTAGATGTCGGTATATATAATTTTCTAGGTATCATAATTCTTCAGTATCTCCTGTAGTTGTTTCATATATATTTGTAGGAATAGCATCAAAAAAGCTGGACAAATCACCAGAGTGCATAATATAAAGAGCTTGATAGGTACGTGTAATTGCTACATACAAAGAATTTCTATCATCATTATCAGAGCAACAACATTCTGGTAAAAATACAACTTCAAATTGAAGTCCTTTAGAGCTATGATAAGTCATTAACTTTGGATTATCTGAATTAAAATTCAAATCCATTTTATTATTGTGCCAATTACTTTTATCATCATATTTGGCTTCAACATTAAACCCTTTACGTGAAAAATATTCATATGCTCGCTTCACATCATCATTATGTCTAAATAAAATACCAACATCTTCAAAGTTCCTATTCTTAATAATATTTGCAATATTATCAAGTTGGTCATTAAACGAATTACATTTGAATATTTTTGGTTTTTCAACCCCTTCGTTCTTACATCTTCCTTCTAAGTCATCATCAGTACTACTTATGTATTGGGCTAAGCGAGCAACCTTCTTGGGTAATCTGTGGTTAAAAACTAATTGTTCTGTTTGATAGCCAGTAATAACAGCTATTTCTTCCATGGAAACAGTCCTTTTATCCTGCAAAAATTTATATAATTGTTGAGCTGAATCTCCATAAAGCAAAAGAGCCTTTTTTGCCTTACTTTTAAATTTTAATATATCATCTTTTGAAAAATCTTGCGCTTCATCAACAATAATATAATCAGCAGATGGACAACCTTTTCTGTTTTCCCAATACCAATGGTAATCCACATTGCTTGAATTGATTCCAACATGTCGAACTCCATCCGTCATGTATTGCATAAGCGCCTTAGTAAATACAATTACTTGATATGATCCTTTATTTTCATTTTGAATTTGTTTCGCTTTCCATAAAGCGAGAATGGATTTTCCACTACCAGCACAACCTTTTACAATAAATGAATTATCCGTTCTTCTATTAATGATTTTCACTTGGTAATCATCCAATTCTGAATCTTTTACATAAAAACTTCTTTTGGGCATAATTTATTGTGTTTTAATCTGTATTTAGTAATCTTTAAGCTATATTATATTGATATCACTTTTTCCTTTTATTTGTTACCCATTGTCAAATGCGAGCAATAAAGGATTTTCGTCTTCATTTTCTTGAACTTACAAAAGGTTTGAAGATTTATTTTCAATTATTTCACTGTAATTATTAAGAAAAAACGCATCTCCTATTCTTTCAAAACATTCTGTAAATAAGCACGCTTTATCATTGTGAATCAAGAGTTTTAATTCGTTATTATTGCTAATTATTTTATTTACAAATTTTTTTTTCGAAATTACTCTGTAGGCGACCTTACCTTTATCGTTTGAGCGTTTTGTATGAGTAACGCTAAAAACTTTCTGATAAAAACAACCAACTGAACAATTGTTTTCATAGACGGCACAAGACAACGGTACAAGTGTTTGAAAATCGGGTAATTCTTTTAATACACGATTTATTTGCCGATTCATTAAAATAGGGTTAAATGTAGAATGCTCAGCTTTTGTAGTCACATCAAGTAAAAAGTAAAATCCAGTATCTGCTAACAAAGGCAAGACTCCTTTTGTTAAGTCATAATAAGAATTATCCAACCGCCCTTTACCTTTAGATATAAATTCATTAATCATTTTAGACGAAAGGATAAAATCAAATATTTCTGAACCTGAAATAAAATCAGTAGCAAGCAAATTATCTAAAACTACAACTTTTGGAGTAATGTTTATTGATTTAATTAGATATTGTTTGGCTTTTTCTATAATTTGCAATAGAATCGTAAAAGCATCAGAGTTGCCATCAACAGCCAAAATATTCATTGTCCTTATATTTGCAAAATGTTTGCTTATAGTAGTTATTAAACCTACTATGTCACCACCGGTACCACTCCCAACAGATAGTATATTCAATGAGTCTTTTTCTTGATACTCTTTTTTAACGGTATCATTCTGAAAAAGATTGTCGAATATACAGAACGACTCCGCATAACTGCGAGGAAAATATGTTCCTAAATACTTCAAGTTATCCTCGTGAGTCAAGTGAAGGTTGTTATCAAAATACTTAAAGTTTGGAGAATATTCTGCTTTTAGTTCTCTGAATATAAAATAATCCAACCAAGCTGGCAAACGCGTATTAGTCTTTAAACAACCAACTATATTTTTATAGAGTCTAAATTCTTCCTCTTGAAAAATAGAAGATTTATTATCTATTTCACTAATTTCTTCTCCATCAAACCAATAAATATGACATTTATATTGAAGAATTTCTTTTCCTAAAAATTTCTGTAGTTTTTCTTTATACATATTCTGTTCACAACAAATGAGATATTCATGTGTTATGCTAACTTGGTCAGTCCAATCAGGTAATATATCCATTTTTGATTGAAAGACTTCAAAAGGACTGTCAATATGTAATGTGGCAAAAATGGTAGAAATATGTTCTATTAGCGCTTCTTTCATTTTGCGTTTATAATTTAAACTACAATAAGTCATGCAGATTTCTTTAATCAAATACTCTTAAGCTTTACTTTCATTTATTTGTGATTCATTTATAATAAAGCCCAATAACGTCGTTATTCAAGTTAATGCCGTCAAATCTGGTTAAATATGTAGTGGTACACTATTTAGATACCATTGAAGAGACTTTTAATGAACTAATCAACCAACCATCACCAAATATTCTTTTCCTATATAATATTATAAGACAATCAAACTACACATAGACATCATTCTTTAATTACATACAAATATATATTATTTATATTAAAGCGTTACAATTTAGTTAAAAAAAATGCAGGTTAATTACTATGTTTATCTATTTATACAGGTTTATCGATTTCTACAATTCGAATCATCTTTCTTTCTCACATAAGAAGTTAAGGCATTAGCTTAATTTTCAAACTCGATTTAAGTTAGCAATTCCGAATACATAAAATATCAATAATTAATTGTTCATAAATCTAAATATAGAAAGAACAACAAATGGAATAAAAGTATCTGCGCTATCCACTAAAATTATATTACTATTAATCAAGCTATTACAAAACTAAACAACAGAGTAATCAGCAAAAAGGGTGGACAGGGTGGAGTAAAAATAACCTTTTTCGGCTTCCAGAAAATAAATTTCAATAATTCTGCAAATTGCGGAATTATCAAAACTAAATTTCTCAGAACGAAAAAAGAACAATTTCTCTCCACCCTGTCCACCCCAATAAATGTTATTATATTGATAATAAGGGAATTATTATTTTTCACAATCTATTTAAAGGGGAAACTAACGATTTAATCGGTCAACTGATTATTGGCTTAGGAACATTAGCAGTCAGCTGGAATCAGTTTAATACAGTTCCCGGCAAATATTAACTATTTATTGGCGGGAGATTGCGGCAAACATGTACATATTTGGAAGTAAACATGTACATGATTGGGGTTAAACATGTACATGTTTGGGGAAAGATAACCTTATATTTTGGCTAATTAGTCTAGTTAAGTTGTCTAATTAGCCTATATCTTTGAATTAAATTATGCTGGGAAGTATTTTACTTACCTTTTGATTCCACCTCTATTTTCTTTTTCACGAAACGGATCTTCAGGTTTGCTTCTTCCAGTTCTTTCTTTATCTGGTTAATTGAATTAAGAGCTTGCGCCAATTCGTAAACCTGACAAACGGCATTTCTATCGGCAGATGAGAAGCTTACCGCTTTTCTTCCATTTCCTACAAATTCCAGTTTGAGGTTCTGAGCTTTATTCATGTAAATAAATGCTGCAACTCCCCCATCGGCCCCCATTCGGTAATCTACTTTTTCCGATTTTACACCCATATCCGTTGATTCGTAAACATCGCGACTTGCTGGTGTTTCTGCAAAGCTTCCATCGGGTGCAGTTACACGGATGGAACGATGATGGATACTGGAACCTCCGTTATAAATGGAAGTAAGTGCAAAAACTCCGGTTTCGCTAACCTGAGCTCGCAGGTAAGTACGACGGAGATTTTTTTCCACTGTCTGAGAAGGATGCAGGTAATTACCTACAGCCTGATATTCTGCATTCTTTTCAAGAACTAAACCTTTCTTTTTCTGATCGGCCTCAGCCTGCTTTATCTTTAACACGCTATCAAGATAAACAACACTTCTTTCCTGCTCCTTTATTTCCACTTGCTCCATCAGACTAATTCCCTTTCTGCGGGCTTCAAATGCTTTGGGATAAAGTATTTTAATACTATCAAGCTGTAACTTTGCTTCACTATATTTACCTTGTGCATAGGCTTCCTCTGCCGCTTGTAATCTCAAGGCTGCTTCCTTTTCACCATTACCACTACATGCCGTGAGTGCTAATACTGCAAGTGCTATGAATCCAAACTTTCTCATATTTATATTTGTTATAGAAGGCAAAAATACAATTAAATTGCCAAACCTATCCTTTACCTGCTCAAATTATTGTATTTTTGTACCTCTTTACAACATAGGATAACATGCAATTAACAACAGAAGAATTAAAAGAATATTTTAGCGACGAGATCTTTACAGCAATCTCTGAAACAGCTGAAGACCTCGGACTGGAATGTTATGCTGTAGGTGGATATGTGCGCGACATCTTTCTGAAACGCCCGTCGAAAGATATTGATGTGGTGGTTGTGGGAAGTGGAATAGTTATGGCACAAGCGCTGGGGAAGAAATTAGGAAGGCATGCACATGTTTCTGTTTTTAAGAATTTTGGAACTGCTCAGGTTAAATATCACCGCATAGAAGTGGAATTTGTTGGTGCCAGAAGAGAATCTTATCAAAGAGATTCACGAAAACCAATCGTGGAAAATGGCACGTTGGAAGACGATCAGAACAGACGAGATTTTACAATAAACGCATTGGCTGTATGCCTCAATGCCGATCGCTTTGGTGAATTGGTCGATCCTTTTGATGGTATGGAGGATCTTAAGAACAGAATTATTCGTACTCCTTTAGATCCGGATATTACATTTAGTGATGATCCTCTACGTATGATGCGGGGTATCCGTTTTGCCACTCAGCTTAATTTCCAGATTGAAGATGAAACTTTTGCATCGATAGCACGCAATAAAGAAAGAATTGAAATTATATCGAAAGAGCGTATTGCTGACGAATTAAATAAAATACTGGGATCGCCTGTTCCTTCTATTGGCTTTGTATTGCTGGATGAGTGTGGGTTATTGAAACTTATTTTTCCGGAACTGGCCGCATTACAAGGAGTTGACAGCAGAAATGGCAGGGCACATAAAGATAACTTCTATCACACGTTAGAGGTTGTTGATAACGTTGCAAAGCGAACTGATAATCTGTGGTTCCGTTGGGCAGCACTTTTGCACGACATTGCCAAACCAACCTGTAAACGTTGGGAGCCTAAGGCGGGCTGGACTTTTCATAATCATAATTTTGTTGGTGAGAAGATGGTACCAAACATCTTCCGAAGAATGAAATTACCGATGAATGAAAAGATGAAATATGTTCAGAAGCTGGTTGGTCTGCACATGCGACCTATAGTTCTTGCAGAAGATATTGTAACGGACTCGGCTGTTCGCAGGTTACTATTCGATGCCGGTGACGACATTGATGATTTAATGGCTCTGTGTGAAGCTGATATTACTTCAAAGAACGAGGTTCGTAAGCAGAAGTTTCTGGAAAATTTCCAGCTGGTACGTCAGAAGCTGAGGGATTTGGAAGAGAAAGACCGGATTCGTAACTTCCAGCCACCTATTTCGGGCGAGGAAATTATGGAAGCTTTCGATCTGCGCCCATGCAGAGAGATTGGTACTCTTAAAAGTTCAATTAAGGATGCTATTCTGGATGGTGTTATTCCAAACGAATATGAGGCTGCTTATAACTATATGCTTGAAAAAGCTGCAAAAATGAAACTTAAACCTGTAAAATAACAAACAAATGGGCCAGAAGAGATATACCAAAGGCGAGGAAATTGCCAATGCCAGTTCTCACGGATTGGGCATACTGCTTGGAATCACTGTGGGGATTTTCCTGATGCGTAGTGCTTTTGAGACAAACAACAGGTGGATTATGGTTAGTTTTGCTATCTATCTGCTGGGAATGTTATCTTCTTACGTCACTTCTACCTGGTATCATGCGTGCCGGAATGAAAAAAGAAAAGCTTTACTTCGAAAGTTCGACCACGGAGCAATCTATCTGCACATTGCCGGAACGTATACTCCTTTTACACTGGTTGTTCTTAGGGATTCCGGAGCATGGGGATGGGCACTGTTTTCTTTTGTATGGCTTGCGGCAATAGTAGGCTTTATTCTCAGCTTCGTAAATCTGAAAGAGCACAGTAATCTTGAAACTGTATGCTATGTAATTATGGGGGGAGTTATTATTATTGCTATTAAACCGTTAATTGATTGCCTTTATCCAACAGGATCTATCAGTACTCTCTATTGGCTTATTGGTGGTGGTGTATCATATATTATCGGGGCGGTATTTTACTCGCTTACCAAACTTCGTTACATGCATTCTGTTTTTCACCTTTTTGTTTTGGGAGGAAGTGTTTGTCACATTATTGCTATTTTCAATATCTTATAATTAAGATCAAAATATAAATAACAAAAAAAGATGTCTTTTTACGGACATCTTTTTTTGTTTTGGACAGTTGTTATTTTAATTAACACCTTCTGTAGTCATATTAATACGTTTTATTGTTCCATCGTTATTATAGAACAAACGATCTATGCAGACAGACCGGCGGAAACTACTTCCTTGTGTATTAATGCCGCCATTGTGATAAATAAAATACCAGTTGTTCTTAAACTCTATGATTGACTGATGATTGGTGTTACTATTTCCGGCAATTTCATTTAATATGCCTTTATATTCCCATGGGCCGTTGATATTACGACTCATAGCGTAACAAATCTTTTCGGGAAATTCGGATGCATACGAAAGGTAATACCATCCTTTATACTTATGAATCCATGGTGCCTCAGTATAACGTGGAAGATTTTTAACCGGCATTATTGGCCCGTCAAGCTCAACCATGTTCTTCTTTAATTTGGCATAGTAACATTGAGTATTTCCCCAAAACAAATAAGCTTGCCCGTCATCATCTATAATAACGGTAGGGTCAATGTCATCCCAGCTTATTTTTGTGTACTCGGTAGTCATGTCATTGGTAATAAGTGCCGATCCACGTGCATCTTTAAAAGGTCCGGTAGGACTGTCGGAAACAGCTACACCTATTGCTTTTCCATGAATAGAGCCATGTTCTACAGCAACATACCAATAAAATTTCCCATCCCGTTCTATAACCTGACTAGCCCAGGCATCACCCTTTGCCCATGAAAAATCAGATGGTTTCAATGGAACCGGATGCTCTGTCCACGTTTTCATATCCGAAGAAGAGAAAACCAACCACTCGTTCATTTCATAACGTTCTTTTGGTGCAGGACATTGATCATGTCCTGCATAAATATATACTTTTCCGTTATGAACCAATCCGGCTGGATCGGCTGTAAATTTATGCTTAATAAGAGGATTCCCATTTGCAACAAATGTGGTATCCTGAGTCTCTGCAAATATTCCACTGCTACTTAGCAAAGCAGCACATAAAAGTATCAGTCTTGAAATTCTATTTCTTAACATCATTCAAGTCCTCTTATTTTTTCAAAAACTTATATACGGCAAATGTTTTAGCTCCTAATTTTACATTCAGAACATTACCTTCAATCTGAATATCTTCTTTCTGTGGAAGAACAGTATTTGGGTTTGCCAATGTATTTTCAGCATCCAAATCGGATGAATGAAGAAGTGTTACAGTACCTGAAGTGAGTTGACCTTTCTTTATACCATCTAATACTACACGGATATCTTGTTCTTTATCTGCTGTATTAGCAATTTTCACAATATAAGCTTTTTCGTTTTTATCCCATACAGCACTTGCATAAAGCTCATCCTGACCAGTTACCGGCTTTTTATCCATTGTCAAAGAAAGAACATTAGTTCCTTTATTGTAAGCATAAAGCTGCTGAACATAGTAATTCACAGAACGTACACTGCTCATATTATCAAACCAGATCAAGTCCGGACGCCACTGCCATCCTTTAACGTGAGCAAAAAGCGGAGCATAAGTAGCCATGTGAACCACATCTGCATTGCGTTCCAGTCCGGTCATAAATGCTGCTTCACAAAGAGCTGCATCAAAATTATTCTTTTTATTCTGAGCATGGCAAGCATATTCACCGGCAAACACCTTTGGACCTTTTCTGTCGTAATTATCATAGCGAGCAGCCTGAGTTAAGAACCATTTCTGAGAACGGTAGAAATGTTCGTCAACCAGGTCAACCTTCAGACGTTTCATTTCCGGCCACAAATATTCGAACTTGTCTCCTTCAGAATCAGGACCAGAAGATCCGATGATACGAATTTTTGGATAAGCTTTACGGATAGCTTTGATAAATGGTTCCAAATGTTCCGGATATTCTTTTCCCCATTGTTCGTTACCTACTGCAAGAAGTTTCAGGTTAAACGGAGCCGGATGGCCCATATCTGCACGTAGTTTACCCCACTTTGTAGTAACATCACCATTAGCAAACTCAATCAAATCGAGTGCATCCTGAATATAACAATCCAACTTATCAACAGGCACATGAGCTTTTGGGTCTTTATTCTGGAACTGACAAGCAAGTCCGCAATTAAGTACAGGAAGAGGTTCTGCTCCTATTTCTTCTGACAATAAGAAATACTCATAGAATCCCAATCCATAAGTCTGGAAATAATCCGGATAAAAACGATTGGTAAAGGTATATTGCCAACGATTAGTATTAAGCGGACGGTTCTCAACAGGACCTACCGAGTTTTTCCAATTGTAACGAGTATCAATATCGGTACCTTCAACAATACATCCACCAGGGAAACGGAATACACCCGGTTTCAAATCGGCAAGAGCCTGCACCAAGTCTTTACGCAAACCACCTTCACGACCTTTCCAGGTATCAACCGGGAAAAGAGAAACGTGATCCATATCAATATCTCCTTTTGAAGTAAGGAAGATTCTGACCAAAGCTTTTGCATCAGTTTCAGGTGAAGTAAGTACTACTTCGTATTTCTTCCAGTCGGCAGAAGTTACATTCAATGTTTGTTTGGCAACCGGATTATTATTTGAGTTTACAAGTTCCACTCTAAAACTTTGAGATTCACCACCCTGAGGAAGGCGAGCCCATACACTAAAACGATATTGAGCATCTTTCTTAATACCTACGCCAAAGAAACCTTCGTTTTCAAGACCTGTTTGCTTATCAGGATGTCCTGGATTTGAAAGGCGCACATAGTGTGGATTCTTATCAAATGCTGGATTATCAGTGCGAACTTCAACATTACCGAATGATTTCCAACCTAGCAAATTCTGAGTAAACTCAAAGGAACGGTTCTTTATCAGTTCAGCATATAAGCCACCATCGGCGCCGAAATTGATATCTTCAAAGAAGAGTCCATACATTGTTGATTGTATTTCCGCACCGGGCTTAGTAGTTTTTACAACCATCTCATGCTCGGTTTGTGCATTTAATGACATCCCCATGCAAAGGGCTAAAGCAGATAATAATGATCTGTGCATTCTCATAATTAATATATTAGTTTTTAGTTAGTATTCATTTTATACGTTTTCCCCAGACTGACCGACCATGACTATCCAATCCTGTAAAGAGAATTGTCTCTGTCTGGTTTTCCCAATCGTGTCCGGCAAAAGTAACCAAATTATTTATTTCCTCACCATTCAAAACCAGTTTAGTTAATGATTTAGATGAATCAAAAGACCAGGAACTATTAGTACGATCTTTTATACTTTTGTCTTCTTTCAACACTATATGAGAAGAATAATTCTGCTCCGTTTTATTAAGTCGTCCTTCTCCCCAAAGAATCTGTCCGGCTTCTAACTTTCTGTCATGTTTTGGCTCATTTATGCGAATCACTTCCCATTCACCATGCAGATCTTTATCTTTAATCTTTACCGAACGACTTCCGGCATATCTTTCAGGAGAAACAACCGGCCATCCATCGTGAGTAAAGAACATCTCTCTAGTATGTAGCACCATTAACATATTATCCGGTGAAAGGCGACCTTGATGAAACATGAAATATTTACCTTTTTCATCGGTAGTTACTCCGCAATGAGCTGTTCCAGCCCACCCCACATGATTATTAAAACAATATGGAGCAGTAAGTATTGGGAAAATATCTGTTGTATCAGACATTGCCTTGCCAAAGAAATCGGTAAACGGTCCTTCCGGCTTATCAGCTCTTCCTACCCTGACATTATAAGTGGTCATCAATGGATCATAGGAAACAAAAAGATAATACTTTTTAAACTGCGGATTATATACAATCTCTGGAGCTTCCATATTATCAACTTTGTAATTGGCTCTGCGCGCAACCAAATGTCCTAAATCTGCGGTTTTCATTGTTAATCCCGTTTCTGGATTTAGCTGAACACAATAAATGCCTCCAAAGAATGAACCGTAATGCATCCACATTTTTCCATTAGAGGGATCAACTATAACAGTTGGGTCAATGGCGTTCATTGGCGTTTCTTTATTTGTGCGGACTACATATCCTTTCTGAATCCAAGGGCCTTCTGGTGAAGATGACTCAGCCAGACCTATATATGAATTCTTCTGTCCGAAAGCAGATACACAATAATAGAGTCTGTAAGTCTTTTCATGTTTAATGATATAAGGTGCCCAAATATTAGTAGCCCCTTTTCCTTCAGAATTACTTCTCACCCACTCCACCGCTTCACGAGGAATTTCGGGAAAAGCCCATCCTTCAAATTCCCAATGAACCAAGTCTTTCGATTTACGCATCTGTATATATCCTAACGGAACATTATGTTTTTTTGCTTCATCCTTATCTTCACCATAAATTGCATCTGTTGAATACATGTAATAAGTATCACCAAACTTCTTACAAGCAGGATCGTGAGCGTTGTAGGTTCCCCACTTCTTGTAGTTTTCCATACCCGACAAAAAGAGATAATTGTCAGGCCAGGGATTTGAAGCTGGAATAATTTTCAGATCTGACGATGATTTGCAGGAGAGCATTACAGTCACTACAATTAATGCAAAGAATACTCTGAGATGTAAATCCTGATGTTTTTTCATATAGCAGTATTAAAACCTTTTATTAAAACTATCTGCAAAAATAGACGACAAGCGATTACCTTAAGGTGGACATCTGTCTCTTTTAAGTGGACAAAACATGAACCACGGGATAAAAACAAAGATATCATCACATGAAAGAAAAAGAGTTTAATTATATTTGCCTCGTTAATCAGTTAAATATGAGAAATAGAATTTCACTCTGCATCTTATTTTCACTTGTTGTCTTTTTATCTTCTTTCAAAGCGTTTGCATTACCAAAGAGCCTGACAACCAGATATAATTTCAGCTGCATCACTATGAATGACGGGCTGTTGCATAACTTTATAGACGATATATATAAAGACAAACAAGGTTTTCTTTGGATTTCTACTGCCGGAGGAGGACTGTCCAGATATGATGGTTATGAATTTACCCATTACAATATAAGCACATGGCCTATTTCCCTGAAAAGTAATTTTATCCGCAAAGTTTGCGAGGATAACTTTAAGCATTTATGGATAATATCTGAAAAAGGGACAGACATATTAAATCTCTCATCGCTGAAAATTAATCAACTGACTTATAAGGATAAAACCTTAGATCAGATACTGAACAAATCGGCAAATACAATATTGAAAGACAGCAGAGGAAATATCTGGTTATCTGTGAAAGATGCATTATATAAAATAGAATTTACTCCGGATGGTGCTATTGCTCATATCTATTCTATGATGCTGAAATTGCCATCTTCAAACAACCAAATCGTTGCAATAAAGGAAATAAACGGAGAAATATGGGTTGGGCATAATAGCACTGTATTTAAGGTGTTGACCAATAAATCCGGAAAACTTGTACTTTCAACTATTTCTGATAAACTGAAATTAGTAAAAGGTAGCTACATAAACGTAATCTTTGAAAAAGAAAATGAAGTGTGGATAGGTAGTGATCGCGGACTATTTAGATACAACAAAACAAATGAATCTATAAAACGCTATGTGCATAATGAAAGTGTGCAAGGTTCTATTTCACAGAACCAGATTACTGACCTCGCTGAAACAAATGATAAGCAATTAATTGTAGCAACTTTAAAAGGACTCAATTTCTATGATCCTATAAACGACAATTTTATGCATATCAATCGTGATGAGAAGGACGACTGTTATAGCATAAACTGCGATTTCATTAATTGCTTGCTTGTTGATAAGAATCTTATCTGGGTGGGTACCGAAGCAGGAGGTTTGAACAAGATTGCCCCAAAAAAGCTTTCAATACACAATTATATATATAATGAAAACGATCCGGGGTCCATTTCCAGAAATCCAGTCAATGCTATTTATGAAGATAAAACAGGAAATCTATGGATAGGAACAGTAGAGGGTGGACTTAATCTGAAAAGAAAAGATAGTGATAAGTTTATTCATATTACATCTGGTAACAGTTCTCTTAGTCATAATTCTGTAAGTGCTATAACTGCTGATGAATATAACCATCTTTGGATAGGGACCTGGGGAGGAGGCATAAATATACTGGACATGAGTAATATTTCTCATCCTGCATTTGAACACATAACTTCCGGCACTCACCCCGAATTCACTATCGATTTCGTTGGAGCTCTATGCTATAATCCTATTAATAAGGGTGTTTGGATTGGATCGAACAGAGGTATTTATTTCTATGATATAAAAATAAAAAAACTCATTTCTCCTTTTCCTTTCAGTGTAACAAAGAATATTCAGGGTACAATAGGCTCACTTATCGATAAGAAAAACAAGTTGTGGATAGGAACTTCGGACGGAGCAATGATCATCGACTTAAAATCATTTGCCAGAAGTCATTCACACTTTTCATATAAGTATTTAAAATATAAAAGTAACAAGCCCGATTCTCATTGTGTTGACAAAATAAACTGTCTTTACGAATCATCCAACGGAACAATCTGGCTGGGAAGTAACGGATATGGTTTATACAAATTATTATCAAGAGATAATGAGAACTATCAGTTCCAATCGTTCACAACAGCACAAGGACTAGCCAATAATTGTGTTCTGGGTATTCTGGAAGATCAGAGAGGTCGTCTTTGGTTAAGTACGTGCAATGGAGTTTCCTGCTATAATCCCAGCACAAATAAATTTATTAACTACACCAAAGAAGATGGATTAATAAGTAACCAATTTTACTGGAATGCATATTGCAAATCACGCATTAATCAGAATCTTTATTTTGGTAATATGGGAGGATTAATTGCGATTGAGGGGAATAAAATACAGCCAAAGCCATTAAATGAAAAGGTTATCTTCACCAGACTTAGTGTTTTAAATGAGATTATCTATCCTGGCAAGGGGAACTATATTGATGTAGATATATCACAGGCTAAATGTTTAAGATTGCATGAAAAAGACAAATCTTTCTCTATAGAATTCTCTGCAATGGATTATGAGGTATCAAATACAGCAACCTATTCATACAGATTACTTGGATTTGACGATAACTGGGTAAAGGTTCCTTCGAGCAGGCGTATAGCAAGTTATACCAACTTGCGTCCAGGAACTTATACTTTACAGGTGAAATGTGATACTGGATCAGAGATACAGTCGGGCAACGTAACTGAACTAAAAATTGTTGTTTCTCCATTCTTCTATAAAACAACATGGTTTATTTGTCTGATAATGATTATCCTTTCTTTAGCAATATACAGACTGTACAAGTGGCGTATTGATTCATTGAAGAATCAGAAAGAACAGCTTCGCATAAAAGTAGAAGAACGTACTCATGAACTGGAAGAGCAAAAGCATATACTTGAGGAACAAACAAAAGAGCTTTCGCGACAGAACGAAATTCTTACACAACAAAACGAAAAGATTACCCGTCAGAAAGGACAGTTAATCAAGATGTCGAAGAAGGTTCAGGAACTAACAATTGACAAGCTGACTTTCTTTACCAATATCACTCATGAATTCAGGACTCCCATTACACTAATTATGGGACCTATAGAGAGAGCTCTTAAGTTAAGCTACAATCCTCAGGTTATAGAGCAATTACATTTCGTTGAAAGAAACTCCAGACATTTACTTTCACTCGTAAATCAATTGATGGATTTCCGCAAAGTTGAATCTGGTAAAATAGAGATTGTAAAGGTCCCGGGCAATTTCAAGAAGTTTATTGACGATATACTCGATCCTTTTGAGGCCTTTGCCCGAGAAAGAAACATCAGTATCGAAAAGGTATTCCGTCTTAGTTCTCCGGTTATTCTGTTTGATGAAGATGCAATGGATAAAGTAATAACCAATCTTTTGTCGAATGCAATAAAATATACGCCTAATAACGGAACTGTTTCTATTTACATATCTTCTTTAATAGACAGAGAGACATTGAAGGAGAAACTGTATATTTCAATAAAAGATAGCGGTGCCGGTATTGTTGAAGAGGATATTTCCAAGATATTCAACAGGTTCTATCAATCCAAAGGAAGTGTGAAGTACCCTGTGTACGGACAAAGTAGTACGGGTATAGGTTTGTATCTGTGTAAACAAATTGTGCATCTTCAGGGAGGAACTATTCAGGCAAAGAATAACCGCACCGGAGGTGCTGCTTTCAGAGTTGTTCTTCCTTTGCTGCGTGAAGAGCATCCTAAAAAAGAGACAAATGTAGACAATCAACTTCAAGCAGAAAATGAGATTAAGGATAATAAACTGCTTATTTCAGGAGGACGTCTTAGCATGTTAATTGTTGAAGATAATAAAGACATGCGTAGTTACATTCGTTCAATATTGATAGATAAGTTTAATGTAACAGAAGCCGAAAACGGTGAACAAGCATTGGCTATATTAAATAATCAGAGTATTGATTTTATTATAAGCGACCTGATGATGCCTGTTATGGACGGACTGGAATTATCCAGAAAAGTAAAAGAAAACTTTTCAATATCTCATATTCCATTCCTGATGCTTACTGCAAAGACCTCAATTGAAACCCGTATTGAAAGTTATAAGATTGGAGTAGACGAATATTTACTCAAGCCGTTTGATGAAGATTTACTATTGGCTCGTATAAATAACATTCTGGAAAATCGTAAACGCTATCAGAAGCAATTCAGTTTTAAAATGGACGTTGATATTCTTAATGTAGAAGAGGAATCTTGTGATAAGAAGTTCCTGGATAAAGCAATTAGCGTTATTAAGGAAAACTATAAGAATTCTTATTTCGAGGTAAGTGACTTTATTGAATCAATGGGGGTAAGCAAAAGTATACTTAACAGAAAGATGCAGAATCTTGCCGGACAATCTGCCGGGCAGTTTATCAGGAACTACAGGTTGAACATTGCCAGGGAACTAATTTTAAAGAACCGTAGTACGAGAAATATGAATATATCAGAGATAGCTTATGAAGTAGGATTCAATGATCCTAAATATTTTACCCGGTGCTTTACCAAACATTTTGCAGTTACACCTAGTTCTTTAATGGAGTCTGATAAATAATTTAATGTATAGATACTTTACGAAGTGGTGCTAAACTTTGAATAAAACATCTTTTATATGTCTTGGGATAAAATTTAGCACTCCCATCACCACGGGGTTTCAGAAGGAGGCACCTTGTTACCCCCTCGAAAATAACCTTTATAAATTTGTTTTTTCGGAATAAAACTGTGCAAAAATTAGTTAACACATAATAAACTGACTATAAACGTATTAATCATAAAATACAGATATTCTATTCTTTTTTGTAGAATTTATAAGGTTCAACTATGTATGCAATTTTTATTCGCCAATAAATTTGGTTTATTCCTCAATAAATAGATATCCATTGCCCAATAAATAAAATCTATTCACCAATGGATTTTATAGCAAAAGAATGGCATTATACCCGTTTTTACCTTAAAAGAAGCATTTATCCACCCCTAAAATTCTTTTGTCCACCTTGATAGAACAATTCACTAATACATTTGTGAGCAAACAAAACAGGAATCATGTTCCTATCCAACGCTCAGATTTGGGTACATGAGAATAATAGTTTGAATCCCTTTTTAACTGAATAATAAACACTAAGAACGAGAATTACCAATTCTCAAAATTGAAAAATAGCCTATGAAATAAAAAACATATTTATCTCTCTCCTTTTGTATAACCCTTACATTAATCTTCAGATTTACTATTAAATAATAATCTTAATTTTATGAATTTAAAACTGCGAAAAACTAGAGTTAAAGATATGATTAGATTCAAAAAGATATGGCCTATTGGATTCTTTTTCCTTATCTCAGCATGTGGGTCGGACGATAATCCTGCTTCAGAGGACCCAGTTGTTCCACCAAGCACTGAGACTTACACTGCACCTACATATAAAGACGATTACAGTAGCATTGCCTCATGGGAAAACCGTAGTAACTGGAATCTGGCCAATGTGCACGACCCCACAGTAGCCAAATGTGGTGATTACTATTATATGTATTCAACCGATGCTTCTTATGGAAATGCTCACGACGGACACGGACACTTCCTTTACAGACGATCAAAAGATTTAGTAAACTGGGAGTTCAAAGGAATGGCCATGAGTGAAACCCCAGCGTGGGTAAAAGATACACTCAACAATATGCGCCAAAGAGAAGGACTGCCAGCAATTGCCTCTCCTTCTTATGGCTGCTGGGCTCCGGTTGTGCGCAAAGTGGGAAGCAAATATAGAATGTATTACAGCATTGTTGTTGATAATTATATTAAGACTGGAGCAAAAAACACCGCAGCCAACTTTGATAATTCATGGACAGAACATGCTTTTATTGGTTTAATGGAAACTGACGATCTGGCTTCTAATGTTTGGTTAGACAAAGGTATGGTTGTTTGTTCCTCAACAGATAGAGGAAACAACTGGTATAGGTCTAGTTTAAGTGACTGGAGCGGATATTTTAAATGGAATGCTATTGATCCTTCATTTATTGCAACTCCAAACAATGAGCAATGGCTTATTTACGGTTCCTGGCATTCCGGTATAGTTGCCGTTAAGCTAGATCCGAACACAGGAAAGCCTTATCAGCTAAATTCACTGGCCGATTATGGAACCTGCATTGCAACCCGAACTACGGGAAGCAGATGGCAAGGGTCAGAAGCTCCGGAAATTATCTATAATGAAAGTACCGGCTATTATTATCTGTTCTTAGCATACGATGAATTATCTGTTGCTTACAACACCCGTGTGTGCCGTTCAAAAAGCATAACTGGTCCTTTTGTGGGTATTGATGGCAAAGATATTACTCAGGGAGGAGAATGTTGGCCTATGCTTACACATCCTTATAAATTTAGCAATCACTCTGGTTGGGTAGGTATATCTCACTGTTGTATTTTCCAGAATCCTGATACCAAAGAATGGTATTACGGATCGCAAGGACGTCTTCCGGCCAATACAAATGGAAATGCCTACAGCAATGCCATTATGATGGGGCAAATTAGATCTGTAGAATGGACTGAAGATGGATGGCCGGTTGTAATGCCTGAGAGATATGCTGCAGTTCCACAAAGTACAATATCTGAAAGTGATTTAATAGGAAATTGGGAACACATTACTTTATCTTATCAATATCAAACACAGCAAGCATCAAAAAGTATAGTCCTTTCAGCAAATAAAACTGTAAGCGGTGCTATTACCGGGAACTGGTCTTATGATGCAAGCAAGAAGATTCTGACAATAGGTACATATAAAGTAAAAGTTCAAAGAGGACTGGATTGGGAAGCTACTCCTCGTACAACAACTATCATTTACTCGGGACTTACAGACAAAGGTATTTCACTTTGGGGTAAAAAAGTAAAATAATTATTCCAGAGCTGAACTCTATTCAGTGGATAACAGATATAGGTAAATTATATATTACTTTTCAATAGGGTGAACTATAACGGGGGAACTAAATTATTTTTCCCCCTTTTATCTCCTAAAGCCAAGTAAATAATAAAACAAGGGGGGTTGAGTAAGAAAAAAACATAACTTAAGCAGAATGCAATGGTAGTTTTATTGTTGGATTTATTAAATGTACAAAATACACTTTTATCCACTAAGAAAATACATTTGTCCACCTTGTACAATTGGCGATCATTTATATTCGCCATGTAATAAAAACCAAATTAACCTTTAAAATTAATATTATGAAGAAAAGAAAATGGCCGTCATTTCTGTTGGCGGTATTTGCAGTTCTTTCATTAGGCGCCTGTGATGAATGGGGACAAATGGACCCTCCGGCAGGAAATCAAATTTATCCTAAACTAGAACTAAAAGGAGAATACAAGTTTGAAGAAGAACTTTCTCCTGAAGAATTTACTCTCACTGCCTATAACGGAGGAGAAGTTCCCAGAATTGCTACCGACGAGTTCAAGGGGAAAGTGCTCAATCTTAATGGAGGGTATGCTCGCGTGAAAAATCCTTTGTATAATGTAAAGGTGCAGACAGGAGTATCTATCACCATGTGGGTAAAAACAGCGGCGGACAATTTGCAAGGCGCCATATTCTCATTTGCCAATGAGGATAACTCGGAGCGTATCTTTTTTACACCTAACGCCTGGTTGCACCGCGACAGTTTGAGTGTTGCCAGTGAGGTTAACAAGCCTACGAATGTTTCAGCTGCACCATTCACTGCCGATAAATGGCACTACATGGCACTTGTTATCACCACTAAAGGCTACACATTGTATATAGATGGTGAAAAGAGCAGTGAAGAACTTACATCTACCCAAGCGGGATCTTTTGACTATCCGAATCTTGTGCAGGCATTTCCACGTCTGCCGTACCTGTATTTTGGTTACGGCTCACCCGTACAGCCTAAGGCAATGCGTATTGATGACGTGAAAATATATCGGAACGTGATTACCTCTAAGGAGATTGCTGTACCGACAGTAACCGGAGGAGAAGAATATCGCTTCCCGCCAAGAGGAACTGTTGGGTATTACACACTTGACAAGACATTCGCAAATAGTCTTAATTCATCACAAAGCGGTGAATTGATCACAGTTGAAACTCAAGCTACTCCATCAGCCTTCGAACAAGATGCCGACAGAGGTATGGTATGGCACCAGCAAGAAGGTTGGACAGGCAATGCCAATGGTTGGGCTTATTCTCGCTTCGACAACCCTTTGAAGGGTAAGACTTTAGAAGATGGTCTTAGTGTTTGTATGTGGATTAATCCGCCAACACTGAACTGGTGGGATCAGATTTTTGTAATGAACGACGGAACAAGTAAATTCTGGTTCAATGCCATTGGTTACCTTGGCTATAATGGAGCAGGAGGCTGGTTTGATTGTCAGAATAACAATGCTGATAACGCACTAACACCAGGTAAATGGACTTTTGTTACCATAAACATAACTACGGACGGGTTTGCTGTTTACTACGACGGAAAACTGAAGTTTGACAAAGACAATAACGGAGCGTTTGCTTCGGGCGACTTTAAAGGCTACACCAACGTATTGAACATGTTTACTTCCGCTAATAACTTCTATCTGGGTTACGAAACATGGTGGAAATCTGCACCTGCATTGATAGACGATATATTCCTTGTAACAAGACCTTTGACGGAAAAGGAAATAGTGAATCTTTATGCTGACACCAAGAAAGTATCGGGAGGAGCTCCGGTTAGCCCAGCATATGCACCCTCATTGGTAGGCTATTACCCGTTAAATAACTCTTTTGCAAATGCAGTCAATGCAGCACAAGGAGGCGAACTTATTACAGTAGAGACTCAGGCTACTCCATCAGCTTTCGAACAAGATGCAACCAGAGGTACTATCTGGCATCAACAAGAAGGATGGACCGGAAATGCCAATGGCTGGGCATATACACGTTTAGATAATCCGTTGAAAGGTAAGAATATTACGGAAGGTCTAAGTGTTAGTATGTGGCTAAATCCTCCAAAATTAAACTGGTGGGATCAAATCTTCGTTCTAAACGACGGCACAAGTAAACTTTGGTTTAATGCCATTGGTTATCTGGGCTACAATGGAGCAGGCGGATGGTTCGACTGTCAGAATAATAATGCGGACAATGCACTAACAGCAGGTGTATGGACATTAGTTACCATCAACTTTATGCCAGATAAATTTGAAGTTTATTATAATGGTGCACTTAAGTTTAGCAATGAAAAGAATGCAGCATTCGCTTCGGGCGACTTTACCGGATACAACAATATCCTGAACATGTTTAAAACAGCCAATAACTTCTACTTCGGTTACGAAACCTGGTGGAAAGCTGCCCCAGCATTGATTGACGATGTGTATTTCTGCGCCAGTCCGCTGTCAGCTTTACAAGCTGCAGCTTTATATAATGCGACGAAAAAATAGCCTTGTTATTTCCATAAAATAAAGAAAATATGAAAGATAAACAAATGAAACCCAAATCATCCAGGAACACATTTCTGTTCCTGAGATGGTTGTCGGTATTCCTGATGCTGCTGATCGGGCAAACTTTGTCGGCACAACAGCGACAAGTTACGGGTATAGTGAAAGATCTGACTGGTGAACCAATAATTGGTGCCAGTGTATTAGAAAAAGGCACAACAAACGGTGTGATTACTGACTTGGACGGAAACTTCAAACTGACAGTAAGCAACGTTGAGAAGGCTGTTCTGCAAATCTCTTATGTTGGCTATCAAACACAACAAATACCTGTAAACGGGAAGACATTATTGAATGTAATCCTGAAAGAAAATACAAAATTATTAGATGAAGTAGTGGTTGTTGGTTACGGTGCCCAAAAGAAAGAAAGTGTGGTTGGAGCTATTTCACAAGTTTCCAGTAAGGAACTGCTTGCCTCTCCTGCCGCAAATATTTCCCAGGCTATTGCCGGAAAGATCCCAGGTGTAATTACTACGCAGACTTCCGGTGCTCCAGGACAGGACGACACGAAGATTAACATCCGCGGACGGGCTACCTTTGCAGGCGATGGTTCACCACTTATTCTTGTTGATGGTGTAGAACGTGAGTTTTCACAGATTGCTCCTGATGATATAGAAACTATTTCTGTTTTGAAAGATGCTTCTGCCACTGCTGTTTATGGTGTACGTGGTGCCAACGGTGTAATGCTTATTACTACCAAACGTGGTCGTGATCAGAAACCAGAAGTGAGTTTGACAGCAAACATGCAAATTCAAAGTCCCACACGTAGCGACACATACCTTAATTCTTATCAGTCGGTAATGCTGTTAGAAGAGGCGTTGAAAAACGATGGATTGCCTTCTCAATTCTCGGCTAACGATATTGAGATGTATCGTAAGTCGTCTGCCGGACAGTTAAGTGGTTTGGATGCCATGCTTTATCCCAATGTGGATTGGTACAACGAAGTTTTGAAAAGTTCAGCTCCAGCACAACGCTACAATGCTAGCGTTCGCGGAGGAACTAAACGTATGCGATACTATGCTTCTGCAGAACTATATGACCAGAAAAGTTTAATCAGGGAGCTGAGCCAGGATACGTATGGAAACTCTTCCAGCCCAAGTTATCGTCGGTATGCTTTCCGTGCTAACATGGACTTGTTCCTAACCAAAGACCTGACATTCTCCGTAAACTTCGGAACTCGTTTCGAGGAACGTCGCGGATCTAATACTAACGAAAGCAGTACATACAGTCAAACTTTCTACGAACTGAACCATACTCCTGGTTGGCTCTTCCCTGTATCATATCAGGTACAGAATGGAGAAAGCACCAAGACCTTGTACGGAGGTAGTTCACAGTATCAAAGCAATATTGTTGCAGCCTTAGCCAAAGGTGGTTACTATCGTGCTACCAATACCATAAATGAAACCAACTTTATTTTGGATTATAAAATGGATTGGTTAACCAAAGGATTGAGTGCCAAAGGTATGGCTTCATTCGATTATGACTCTTATTATAAAAAGATGTTCAAGGCCGACTTTGCTACGTATGAACTAAATGACCGCAATAATTACGAATCAATTGATGCTTACAACCAGTTTAATTCGGATGGAGAACTTGGGTATAGTAAGGATAACAGTACCACTTACAAGCTTTACATGGAAGCCCAGATTAACTACGCACGTCAGTTTGGAAAGCATGATGTAACAGCTATGGTGCTTTATAATCAGAATGATTACCGCTATAATTCTGAGCTGGCCAAACGTTATCAAGGTTTGGTAGGCCGTGTAACTTATGGTTACGATGACCGATATCTGGCTGAGTTCAATGCAGGTTATAACGGTTCTGAAAACTTCCTCAAAGGCAAACGCTTCGGTTTTTTCCCTGCAGTCTCAGTAGGATGGCGCATAAGCAAAGAAGAATTTATGGCCAACACACAAGAATGGCTGAACAACCTAAAAGTTCGTGCTAGTTACGGTGAAGTGGGAAATGACATTTATACGGTAAACGGAACCAGTCAACGGTTTTTGTATCAAGAAAAATGGTCTCAAATCGGTAATGACTATTATTTTGGCAGTTCCGGTAAAACAGGTATTTATGAAACACAATATCCTAACCTCGGAGTAACCTGGGAACGTGCCCACAAGTATAACCTCGGTCTTGAATTTGGTTTATGGAATGGTTTATTGAATGGTAATATTGATGTCTTTTACGAAAAACGCAATGATATCCTGACTGCATATCTTACTCGTCCACAGTGGGTGGGTGTGGCTCTGGCAGCTGGTAACTTAGGTGAAACTAAAAACAGCGGTTACGAACTTGAGTTGAAGCACAACAAACGCATCAATAAGGATCTAAGCTACAACGTAGGACTAACTTATTCTCATGCACGTAACGAAATTATAAGCATGGATGAACCGGAACAGAAGACAGCTTACCGCAAACGCGAGGGTAATCCTATCAGTCAGTATTTTGGTTTGATTGCTGATGGCTTTATTACACAGGCAGATCTTAATAATCCTGATTTACCGGTATCTACGTTTGGTACAGTGAAAGTAGGTGACCTAAAATATAAGGATATGAACGGTGACGGTTTCATTGACGATCGCGACGAAACTCGTATTGGTTATAGTGATATTCCAGAAAACACTTACGCATTATCTCTGGGTCTTAATTACAAGGGATGGGGATTTAACGTTATGTTCCAAGGAGTAGATCACGTGAGTCGTTACTACGATGCTGAAGCGATGTATGCTTTCGTTAACGGTGGTAAGGTGAAAGAGCATCATTTGGGACGCTGGAATCCCGAGCAGAGCGAAGCTTACAATCTGCAACATGCCACTTATCCTCTATTGCACTACGACAATTACGGTGACCACAATCAGCGCACCAACTCTTTCTTCTTGAAGAACGGATCTTTTGTTCGTCTGAAAAACATTGAGTTGAGTTATACACTACCTCAAAACTGGTCAAAGTTTGCAGGTATGAGCGACTGTCGCTTTTACGTGAATGTCAATAACTTGATTACCTGGGATCATTTAGACGGTCTGACAGATCCTGAAAGTAACGGATCTAACCGCTACCCTATTATGAAAACAGTAAACTTTGGTGTAAACATTAAATTCTGAGACACATGAAGAAAACAATAATATACAGTTTGCTAGCGCTATCGATATCTGCAAGTACTCTCACTTCGTGCGAAGATGCATTCGGTAGTTTTTTGGACAAGCAACCCAGTAACGAATTAACAGAGAAACAGGTGTTCGGAGACTGGAGCTTGATGGAGCAATTCCACTTTGACACTTATAACTTCCTACGACACGGAGCATGTCGCATTAAGGATTCCTGGCTTGATGCTGCTACTGATCTGGCAGAAACCAGTTATGCAACAGGCGGTGTTCGTACTACTTTTAATATCGGTAATTATTATGGATCTGACGGAGCAGCAGAACTCTCCGACACTTGGGAGCATTATTATCGTGGTATCCGCAAGTGTAATATGATCATTAATCGCATTGATAGTGTACCCAAAAGTCCAGATCTTAGCAATGAGAAGTATTTGCAGGACAAAACAAACTATACTTCCGAAGCTCGTTTCTTGCGTGTATGGTTTTACTGGGAATTGTTTTTACGTTATGGACCTGTGCCTATTGTAACAGAAGTACTTGATCCTGATGGAGACTTGCTTAGTAAATATACAGATAGACCAACAGTAAAAGAGTTTGTAGTAGACTTCTTACTGAAAGAGTTGAATGAATGTGAAAGCGGCTTGCTCACCTATGAAGATGCCTGGAACTCAACGTATGCCGGCCGTATCGGACAACCAATGGCTCGCGCACTTGCTTCTCGCATAAAACTGTACATGGCCAGTCCCCGATACAGTGCAGAAAGTGGAGTTACCTGGCAGGAAGCTTCCGATGCAGCAAAGAGCTTTATAGATACCTATGGTTCTAAGTTTGCACTCTTTACAGAGGAAACGACAGATGGTATATTGCCATACAACAATGCTTTGCTTCGTACTACTTATCTGGACAAAAACAAAGAAATAATCTTTTTCCGAAACGATGTAGCGGTGGGTTGGAGTGCAATACAAAATGACACACCTGTTGGTGAAGGAGGTAAAGGAGGTCTTTGTCCTTCACAGAACCTGGTAGATATGTATGACATGATCGATGGCTCTTCACCTTTCAGTACTTATGATGCAACGGGTGCACCGGTTTACAATAGTAACGAACAGCTTACTGTCAATGCAGCTAGTGGTTATAGTGACGCTACTATGTGGAAAGGACGTGACAAGCGATTGGAAGCTACCGTACTTTATCAAGGTACTAAGTGGGGAAACGGAACTATTAATGTTATCAAAGGACAACGAGATAATCCGATAGGTAATGCTAACGCCACTCCCACAGGATATTATGTGCGCAAATATATTCCAGAAGCAATTTTAAGTTCGGTACATACAGGCACCTCACGTCGTTTATGGACATTTATTCGTTATGCAGAAATTATGCTGAACTATGCAGAAGCATTGAACGAAGTACAAGGCCCTTCCACAGAGGTTTACAATATGCTCGATCAGATTCGCCATCGTTCCGGTATTACCGGTTCAGTTGCCAATCGTAGCGACCTTACAAGTTCAAAAGAAGCCATGCGAAACTTCATTCACAAGGAACGTACGATAGAGCTGGCTTTCGAGGAACATAGAGCTTGGGATGTACGTCGCTGGAATGTGGCAGTTGAAGCACTCTCTCGCCCAATTTATGGAATTGATGTAGCAACCAATGGAACTATCAGCCGCAAAACAGCACAGAAACGTATATTCGAGAAAAAGATGTACCTCTATCCAATACCTGAAGGTGAAGTCTGGAAGACCAATATTGAGAACAACCCGGATTGGAAATAATTCTTAAATTGAATAAATATGAGTAACATAAAATATATTATAAGAAAATGCACAGCAACGGGCAGATATCTGTTGCTGCTAAGCTTTCTCTGGATGCAAACAAACGTCCTTGCACAGAACGAGCAAATATTGAAAGGCCGGATTGTGGACAGTAAAGGTAATCCCGTGGCTGGAGCTGTAATCAATATAGCCGAACAAAGCAGCATTGCTCTGTCGGACAAAGATGGATACTTTAGTCTCAAGAATGTGAAACCTCAAGATGAGCTTTGTGTGAGTAGCGTCGGTTATTTAAACGCTACCTCGCAGGTCAACTTCAAAGAAGGTTTTCAGATTGTATTATCGGAAGACTTGGATGAATATCTTCACACAATGCCGGTTCCCTTCGGACGCAAAGCTAAGAAACTAATGACAGAAGCTACTTCCGTGGTAACAGGAGAAGAGTTGCAGAAACACCCTATTACTATCTTGCAGAATGCTTTTACTGCTACCGTAAACGGTATGGAAACTTATGAATGGAGTAGTGAACCGGGATGGAGTGAAACGGCTATGTACATTCGCGGTATACGTACCATGAATCAGAATGCACGTGCGCCACTTGTTATTGTAGATAATGTGGAGCGAGATCTCTCTTTTCTTGATGCTTTTCCTATAGAAAACATCACAGTACTGAAGGATGCTGCAGCTACTGCTATCTACGGAATGAGGGGGGCCAATGGTGCAATACTTGTAACCACTAAACGTGGACAAGCAGGTAAAACCAACATTAATTTTACTCAGGAAGTAGGTTATCAGATGTTGAGCAACAAAATGGAATTGCAAAATTCCTATAATATGGCATTGACCCGTAACCAGGTACGTTATTTGAGTGGAAGTGATCCTATGTATACAGACGAGCAGATTGAAAAATATCGTCGTGTAAGCAATGGTGAAACATTAGAGGGCATTGATCGATATAAATATTTCGACACTAATTGGTTTGAACAATTGTATCGGGATGCAGCCCCCATGTACAAAACCAACATGCAGATAAGCGGTGGAAATAATCGCGCCCGTTACTATGTATCTTTCTCTTATCTTCGTCAGGAGGGTATGTGGAACAAGAAAGGAACCAGCTGGAACGAGAACTTCGATACACAACACATACTAAATCGATGGAACCTCCGATCTAATATCGATATTGATGTAACTAAGTTTTTAAACGTATCATTAGATCTTGGTGGTCGTATCGATAACATTAATCAGCCTACTGAAGGTGTGTTTGCTCTAACTACATTTGGTGCGGTAGAGGCTAATCCTATGGAACCAGTATACTGTCCAAACGGTGATCTTTATGCCAGCAGTACAGCCAACAATCCTTTACGTTATCTGGCTGCCAGTGGTCAGGAAAAGAACCGTCGCCGTAATCTGTATAGTACATTAAGTGTTAATGGTGATCTGAGCAGTTTGTTGAAAGGTTTAAAAGTGAACACCACTGTAAGCTTCGATTCCTATGAAACATTTGAATCTACTCAGCGAAATGCCATTAATACGTATAACTATGACTACACTAACGCGGCTGTTAATGATCCGTCAGAATTTACTTATACTAAATATACGTCATACTCTGCACTGACTAACCCATCTGCCAATCAACGTGAATATTATTATCACCTTAACTTCAACGCAGGACTGAATTATAGCAATAATTTTGGTAAACATGCAGTAGATGCACGTGCTTTTGTCCGTACCTACCAGAACGTAGTTAGCGGTAGCACATCGTCAGAACGTACGTTGTCATTCAACGGTCAAGCTACATATGCTTATGATAATCGTTACATTTTATCAGGAAATTTTAGCCGAATGGCAAGTGATAACTTTGCCCCCGAAGAACGTTGGGGTAATTTTTACGGTACATCACTGGGATGGGTAGCATCAGAAGAATCATGGTTGAAAAACAAAAACATTGATTTATTAAAGCTACGTGCTTCTTATGGACGTGCCGGGCAGTCGAACACTGGTGCCGGACGGTATCCGTATCAGGGAACTTACTCTAGTGGAACAGGTTATAGTTTTGGCTATTCGCAGAGTAATATCGGAGGATACTATGAGAGCAAAGCTGGTAATAGTAACAACAAGTGGGAAGTATCCGACATGTTAAATATCGGTCTTGATTTTGATTTCTGGGGAAAGAAACTCTATGGTGCTGTGGATGTGTTCAAAGAATGGCGTTCAGGTATTTTGGTAACACGTTCTACCATTCCTTCGATGATCGGAGTATCAGTAAGTTCAGATTCTTACGGAAAAGCGGAAAGTAAAGGACTTGAAGTAACTTTAGGCCATCGCGGCAAAATAGGTAAGGTTAACTATTATCTGGAAGGTTTGTTAACCTGGAATACCAATAAGATTACAGAAATGGATGAAACAGAACCCAATGTGGAATGGCAACGTAAAACAGGTCGTAGGATTTATGATGGTACTGAAGTTGCAGCCTTGTATGAAAGTTCATTTAATAACACTGTGGGTGGATGGAATATATACAAATTCGAACAGTGGGCTAATGATCCAGACAAAGTTGCTAGTAGCCAGCAAGATGCTATTGATCATCCTGAAAAATATCCGTATCACTCGGCATCAAATGGCAAACAAGCTTTAGGTACGGCTGTCTTCAAAGATTTAAACGGTGACCGACAAATTGATTCAAACGACATGACGCCTGATACCTATACAATTATCCCAGAATTGATACCGGCATTAAATATTGGTTTGGAATGGAACGGTTTTGATGTACGCGCTGTATTTAATGCCTATCTTAACCGTAGTGTATTTCTTTCTCCTGCCATCAGTTTTAGTGGTTGGAGCAACATGGGAACACACGAAGTTACGAAGGCATGGGGATACTATAATGACAACCCTAGTGATCCACGCAATATTAATGCGGCCTATCCACGTCCGCTTTACGGAGGTTTTAATGCCATCGACTCTGATCGCTCTACAGGTACATACAAGAATGACATCTGGGTGAAAAACGGTAATTACATATCACTACGAAATGTCGAAATTGGTTATTCGCTTCCAAAAGAGCTTGTTGCCAAAATTAACATGACAAAATGCCGATTTTATTTTAGCGGATACAACCTATATAACTGGAGTGATCTCCCCAATAACGTAGACCCTGAAAAACCGATGAGTTATTGCTGGTGGTATCCAAAGACCCGTTCGTTTACATTCGGTGTAAATATCGGATTTTAATGTTGTACTTTAAACTTTGAAATGATGAAAAAGATATTGATATACATCACTGTCGGATTGCTGGCCATAGTTCCCAGCTCTTGTAGCGATTATTTAGATAAGGAAGTAGACCTGACCTTATCCGAAGAACAGATTTTTAGTAAGTACGAGAATACTCGTGGCTTCCTGGCCAATGTTTACACGTACCTTCCTGATGCATTTGCAGGATATAGTGACGGACAGTTTCTTGCTGCATCGCGCGACTGTATGACGGATAATTCACTTTCATTTTGGAATGTGCACTATTATCACAGTGTGCTGACTGATGCTTACTCTGCCACGAATCACCCTTTTGCTGAAAGGTTTTGGTCTAACGATTTTAAGGGGATTAGGGCTGCTAATCAATTTATGAAGAATTCACGCGAAAGTGTTATTGGTAACGCAGAGAAAACGGGTGACGATAATCACTTATATGATCGTAATATGGCAGAGGCCCGATTACTACGTGCGATCTTCCACTTTGATCTTGCAGGCTGGTTTGGTGATATACCAGTGATCGGTAATGATGAAAATGGTGTTCCGATCGTTTTTGAACCAGGAAACGCTTCTGCTATGAACATGTCACGTACTGCTTGTAGCGAAGCCTTGAAATGGATTGCTGATGAATGTGATGCTGTGAAAGATATACTTCCTTTCCGCTACAGCAATGAAAATGAAAATTGGGGACGCGTGAATGGTGCCGCTGCTTATGCATTAAAATCAAGAGCACTTCTTTACAGAGCTTCTGCATTGAACAATCCTGATGGTAATGCTTCATGGTGGCAGGAAGCCGCACAAGCTGCAAAGGACTTTATCGCAAAGAATAACCAACAGGCACATCCATATAAACTGTTTACAACTGAGGATAATGACCCAAACAAAAACTATTATCAATGCTTTGTTTCAACGCCTCACCTGAACAATGAATATATCCTGAGTCGTTCCGAATGGAATACTCGTGAAATTGAATTATTCTTAGCGCCTTGCGGATTTTCTGGTAATGTAAACTCAACAGGACGTACTAACCCTACACAAAATCTGGTGGATGCTTATGAAATGAAAAATGGCAAGCCTATTGATGATCCAGCTTCTGGCTACAATGATCAGAATCCTTATGCAAACCGCGACCCACGTTTGGAGCAAACTATTCTGCATCATGGCTCAATTTGGGGAGATAAAGTACAAGAAGAGGAACGCGCTGTTGATGTTTCATATCCAGACGGAAAGGATTACCAAGATTTACATGGTGGAACAACGACTGGTTATTATACCAAGAAATTCTTGAATAACATGTCTTTCAAGAGTCCTACTACATACGTTCATGCTTGTCCTATTTTCCGTTATGCGGAGATTCTATTGAATGCAGCAGAAGCAATCAATGAATCTGAAGGACCAACCAATGCTTACCAGTATGTAAATCAAGTACGTGCACGCGTAGGTATGCCTGCCTATAGTGGGATGACGAAGGAACAGCTTCGTGAGCGTATCCGTAACGAACGTCGTATTGAACTTTGTTTTGAAGATCATCGTTTCTTTGATGAACGCCGCTGGAAACTGTTTGAAGGAAAGAGTGCTGCTAGCGAGAAAAATTTGCCTCGCTATCAACAGGTTTATAATATTTATAGTGTGGTAGTTACTCCAGGAGCATCTACTGTCTATTCTTATGAACCAGATGGAACACATCCTTCCAGAGCATTCAATAGTCCGAAGAATTACCGATTCCCAATACCGGATTCAGAAGTGAAGAAAGCACCGCTATTGAAGCAAAATCCTGGATGGGAACTTACTTCTGCCACAGCAGAGTAATATTTATATTCAGTATTTTATTAACTGGTAAATAGATTTTTTGTATTTGAACATTTATTTCTTATCATTGCTCTGCACGCTAATTCTGGCGTGCAGCAGCAATGATAATTTTCCCTTTTCGGATAAACCACCTTTATAAAATCCGGAATTTACGAATCTAACCGCTTCCTCTTACCCTTTTGAGCGTACTTATATCAGGTTCACAAACAAGATGTGTTTATACTTATTAAAAACTGATACTCTTATTAGTTAGTATCAACAATACAAGCTGACTAAAATCGTCCATTTGATTAAGATACTTGAAACCAACATCAATACAAATATCCGTTTTAACTATCTGTTAATTGGCAACAGGTTTATCCCTGAGTTAATACAAATCATAGCCTCGCATCATATCAAATGCCATCTTTCAGGAATGTAAAGATTGAGAAAACCAACCATGCATAGACTATCCAATAAGAGAACTCAATCTAAAAATACAACTCTAACATTTTTTCATTCTGAAATAATATCCTCAATATATTGAGTTATTTGTTACTATAAAGTATAATTAAATATTATATTGACATATTAATACGAATATATTATATCTTTGCAAAATAATTATAAGAGGATATATACGAATGGATTTATTTGCTAAAAAATCAATAGAAGGTCTGCTAAAGGAGTCAAATGAGACTAGTAGCCATTCATTGAAAAAAACCTTAGGACCTGGTAAGCTAGTTGCATTGGGAGTTGGAGCAATCATTGGAGCCGGATTATTTTCCATAACCGGTGGTGCCGCTGCAGAATTGGCCGGCCCAGCAATTACCATATCTTTTTTAATCGCAGCAATTGGATGTTGCTTTGCAGGATTATGTTATGCAGAATTTGCTTCAATGATTCCTGTTGCAGGAAGTGCATATACCTATTCTTATGCCACAATGGGCGAATTTATTGCCTGGATTATCGGCTGGGATCTGGTTCTGGAATATGCCGTTGCTGCAGCAACAGTAAGTATTAGCTGGAGCCGGTATTTAATAAAATTCCTCGATGGATTTGGAGTACATCTGCCTTCTAGCCTTACAGCATGTCCATGGGAAGGAGGAGCAGTAAATTTACCAGCCGTATTTATTGTAATTCTGATGAGTTTACTTTTAATGAGAGGAACAGAAGGTAGCACAAGATTTAATAGTTTTATTGTAGCATTAAAAATTGGAGTAGTTCTTATCTTTATTTTCCTTGGATGGCAATATATTAATCTGGATAATTACACTCCCTATATTCCTGAGAATACAGGAAAGTTTGGTGCATACGGATGGACGGGGATTCTCCGTGCAGCAGCTGTAGTTTTCTTTGCGTTTATTGGATTTGATGCAGTAAGTACAGCTGCTCAGGAAGCAAAAAATCCAAAACGGAATATGCCTATTGGTATTCTTGCCTCACTATTAATCTGTACTGTTTTGTATTTCCTGTTCGCTCATGTAATGACAGGTGTTGCAAATTACACTGAATTTAAAGGTCATGATGGTATTGCTCCTGTAGCAATAGCAATTGAACATATGGGACATGCTGACGCAAGCGGACTGATTCACCCTGATTATCCATGGCTTAACCGTGCAATTATATTGGCTATTCTAGCCGGATACTCTTCTGTAATAATGGTTATGCTCTTAGGACAGAGTCGGGTGTTCTATAGTATGAGTAAAGATGGTCTATTACCCAAGCTATTCTCCGAAATTCATCCAAAGTTCCGTACTCCGGCAAAGAGTAATTTACTTTTCTTACTGCTTGTCAGCGTATTTGCTGCTTTCGTACCTTCGAATATTGCAGGTGAAATGACCAGTATCGGAACTCTTCTTGCCTTCATACTGGTATGTATTGGAATCATTGTTTTAAGGAAAAAAATGCCAAATGCTCCTAGAGCATTTAAAACACCTTTTGTTCCCTTTGTTCCTATTTGCGGAGTACTAACTTGTTTGTCGTTGATGATTTTTCTTCCTGCAGATACCTGGATCCGATTATTAGTATGGATGTTAATTGGCCTTGATATTTACGCTGCATACGGAATGAAAAACAGTAAGATAGCAGTTTGGGATGGAAAAGAAAGATCCGGGCAATCAGTATTAAATATCACCGGAGTTTCACTATCCGTTATTCTTATCTTTGTAGCTTTCGCTCATCAGATAACAGCTGGATGGGAAAGCAACAAGATTTTATTAATAACCGCTCTGGTTCTTTCTGTATTCCATATCTTTATTTTCGGAATACGATTAATAAATCAATCTTCTATACCGGCAATTGGTAGAATGAAATTTGCCTGTCTGAGAGTAGTCAATAAAAACTCTTTTATAAAAGAACAGAAAAACAAAGAAGATTGAGAATAAAATAGAATATTACATCTCTATAACAGGGCTATTTCTGAACTAATTCAGAGATAGCCCTTTTTTATATACTTAACTAGTTCATAATGAATAATAAGTTATCCAAAATGGAAAACTTTTAGATTTCAAGATCAAAAAAAGTTTTCCAAAACTTTCTAAATTAACATAGTTAAGCGAAACAACATATTGTTATATCTACTATCTTTGTTTCGGTTTTGGTAACAAAGCTTATGCTTTAGGAGAAAAGGGAATACCGTGAAATCCGGTAACAGTACCCGCTGCTGTGATTCTCGAAGAACTTGAGTAACAAGCCACTGCATTTATTTGTGGGAAGGCACTTTAAGGGAGAGATAAGTCAGAAGACCTGCCAGAACTACACATTATAGATTATCTTATGCTTTCGGGAGTTAAAGCAAGAGAAAATAGGAATTCGCCAGGATAGAGATATCTTTCGGCGCTAATCTCTTACCGACCTATTCTCTTTCCTCTTCCTTATGCAAAGTATTCTAAATGTGACAACTTATTTAGATTAAAAGTTTCACAAAAAGAATAAGAATATGAACTACGCTGAGATTTGTATTATCAAAAGAGATGGGAAAAAGGAAGATTTCTCTATCAGTAAAATAAAAAATGCTGTAACAAAAGCATTTGATGCAACAGGTATCACGAACGAAGATAAGTTGGTAGCTGATATTACAATGCGTGTAATCAGTAACTTTACCACCCCTACTATCTCGGTGGAACAAATTCAGGACCTGGTTGAAAAGGAAATAATGAAAGTTCAACCTGAGGTGGCTAAGAAATATATCATCTACCGCGAGTGGAGAAATACCGAACGTGAAAAGAAGAGTCAGATTAAGCAGATCATGGACGGTATTGTTGCTATTGATAAGAACGATGTAAATCTCAGCAATGCAAATATGTCGAGCCATACTCCGGCAGGACAGATGATGACTTTCGCATCGGAAGTCACAAAAAACTATACCTATAGATATCTGCTTCCAAAGAAATTTGCGGTAGCTCACCAGTTGGGAGATATTCATATTCATGATCTGGATTATTACCCTACTAAAACTACCACCTGTATCCAGTATGATATGGATGATCTATTCGAGCGTGGATTCCGCACCAAGAATGGTAGTATCCGCACTCCTCAATCCATACAGAGCTATGCTACGCTGGCAACTATTATCTTCCAGACAAACCAGAATGAACAACATGGGGGACAATCAATTCCGGCGTTTGATTTCTTTATGGCAAAGGGTGTTTTGAAATCGTTCAGAAAACACCTGACTTCCCTCCTTGGATTCTATACATCTATTGAAGGAGCAAGTGCTGACGAGAAATCAATAAAAGCCATTGTAAACGAACAAGTATCTTCCGTAAAAACGAGCGAACAGGAAAAAGAGGCTTTACAAATGGCTCTGACTGCCATTGGCATTAACATCGAAAAAGAGGTAGTAAACAAGATTATTGAGAAAGCTTACGCTTCTACCAGGAAAGATACTCATCAGGCAATGGAAGGATTTATCCACAACCTGAATACAATGCATTCCAGAGGAGGTAACCAGGTAGTTTTCAGTTCTATTAATTATGGAACAGATACTTCGGCAGAAGGAAGACTGGTGATTGAGGAATTGCTGACTACTACAATGGAAGGCTTGGGAGGCCGTGGAGAGGTTCCGGTATTCCCTATTCAGATTTTTAAAATAAAGAACGGCGTTTCTTATTCTGAAGAAGATTATCAGAAAGCAATGGAAGATTTTGATGCTGCCATGGATGGAAAAGTAAAATTCAGCACTCCTAACTTTGATCTTTTCCTAAAAGCATGCCGCACTACAGCTAAGGCACTCTTTCCAAACTTCATGTTTCTGGATACTCCTTACAATACAAACGAACTTTGGAAAGCTGATGATCCGAAGCGATACAGATATGAACTGGCTACAATGGGATGCCGTACACGTGTTTTCGAGAATGTAGCCGGAGAAAAAAGCTCTCTTGGACGAGGAAACCTGTCTTTCACAACAATAAATATGCCTCGCCTTGCTATTGAAGCTCACAAAAAAGCGGAAAAATTAGTGGGAACATCTGATAAGGAAGCTTTTGAAACGAAGGAAAAAGAACTGTTCCTTAACTCAGTACGCAGTATGGCCGAACTGGTAGCCGAACAGCTTTATGCTCGTTATGAGTATCAGCGCACAGCACTTGCACGTCAGTTCCCATTTATGATGGGTAATGATGTTTGGAAGGGCGGCGGTAATCTTGATCCCAACCAGGAAGTAGGCGATGTGCTTCGCAGCGGAACACTGGGTATTGGCTTTATTGGTGGTCATAATGCAATGATGGCTCTTTACGGAGAGGGACACGGTCACAGCGAGAAAGCCTGGAATACATTATATGAAACCATTGAAGAAATGAATAAGGTGGTGGAAGAATATAAAGCCAAGTATAACCTGAATTACTCTATCCTTGCCACTCCGGCCGAAGGGTTATCGGGACGATTTACAAAGATGGACCGTAAGAAATATGGTAAGATTGCCGGAGTAACCGACAATGATTATTATGTAAACTCCTTCCATGTAGATGTTAAGGAACAAATCAGCATTGTTGATAAGATTAAGTGCGAGGCTCCTTTCCATGCCATCACCCGCGGCGGACACATTACTTATGTGGAGCTGGATGGCGAAGCACAAAAGAATGTAAAGGCAATTACCAAGATTGTGAAAGTAATGCACGATGAAGGTATTGGTTACGGTTCTATCAATCACCCGGTAGATACCTGCAACTCTTGCGGATACAAGGGAGTTGTTTATGATAAATGCCCGGTATGTGGAAGCGAAAATATCATGAGAATGAGAAGAATCACCGGATATCTTACCGGAGATCTTAGCACATGGAATTCATCTAAACGTGCAGAAGAGAAAGACAGGGTGAAACATCACTAATCTCTTTTTTATCAAAAAGAACAAACTGCAAAAGACTGTTTATGATCTGTTCTTGCAAATTCAATAATTGAATTTCAGTTTCCAATAAAATATAAATAAATGGAGGGAGCCTGGCTTTTTGCTTCTCTCCATTTATGAAAACAAGAAATAAAAATGGCGAAACCTCTTTATATGCTTTTCACCTATCCAGAAACTATTGTTGACGGAGATGGTATACGTTATTCCATTTATCTGGCAGGCTGCCGACATCATTGTCCGGGATGTCAGAATCCCAGCACATGGAATCCGGTGCAAGGTACGCTTCTAACCGAGGAGGTAATCAGCAATATAATTCGGGAGATTAATGCCAATCCATTATTGGATGGCGTAACTTTCTCGGGTGGTGATCCTTTTTATAATCCGGAAGCTTTCCTGCCATTTATAAAAAGAATAAAGGAGGAAACAAAACAAAACGTGTGGTGCTACACTGGCTATACTTATGAAGAGTTGCTGGCTGATTCTAAATTAAATGCCGTTCTTCCATATATTGACACGTTGGTTGACGGACGATTCGTGCAGGCTGAATATTCTCCTTACCTGGAATTCCGGGGAAGTGCCAATCAGCGGATTATTCATCTGAAGAAAATAAACAGAAGCAAGCCTGTTCATAAGGTACTTATGCCGGGAATGCTATATCAAACAGTATAAAAGTAGAATCTAATTGAAGTTGGGCAAATAACAACGCTCTTTCGAAATGAAATATCAAACAGCATAAAGCAAAGCCATCTACACAATTAAAATAAAAAAAGCCTCGCAAAGAAAATAGATTATTCTTTGCGAGGCTTTCATTTTTTATAGTTCAGCAGGTAGTTCTACTTAAAGAAATACCTGATTATATCATTAAAGTTTGCCCATATCAGTAAGCCAAACAACAGGAACATACCAACCATCTGTGCGTATTCCATGAATTTCTCGCTTGGTTTGCGGCGCGCTATTATTTCATAAACAATAAATATAGCATGTCCGCCATCCAATGCCGGGATAGGCAAAATATTCATAAAGGCAAGAATGATAGAAAGGAAGGCTGTCATTTCCCAGAAGCGTTGCCAATCCCATTGAGCAGGGAAAATACTACCGATAGTTCCAAATCCACCTAAGCTGTTTGCTCCCTCTTTGGTGAATACATACTTCATATCACTGATATATCCTTTAAGTGTATTTACTCCAAGAGTAATACCTGCAGGGAAAGATTCGAAGAATCCATATTCCTTATTCACAACCTTAAAGAAGTGATCCGGACGATAGGCAAAAGCTCCGCCTTTATAAAGAGAATCCAACTGCACCTTCACTGTATCTGTTACACCGGCTCTGACGTATGCAATGGTTACATTTCTTGATGCGCCCTTAACACTATCTTTTGGAGCAGCAGCTTTAAGCTTATCAACCACTTCCATATAGTCGTTAAATGCAGGAGTAGAAATTCCGTTAATAGCAATAATACTATCTCCTCTTTGCATTCCCGCTTTAGCATATCCATTATTTGGAATTATGCTATCAATAACATACGGGTAACGACAATCGGACAAATATGTATTGGCAGCCATCAGTTGATTCATGAAATCTTTAGGGATCTGCACTATTGCTTCTTTTCCATGACGTAGCACAGTAACTTCTTTAGCGTTATAGATCTGGCGATGCGCTTTAGGGAAACGAACGAATTCTTCGCCATCAGCCTTAAGAAGAATATCTCCGTTCTGGAAACCAACCTTCTGAGCTACTTCGCTGAACTGCATACCCATCTTCATATCTTTTGGAAGCATATAAGATTCGCCCCAAGTGAAAAGAATCATGGAATAAATAAACAGAGCAAGCAAGAAGTTAAATATTACCCCGGCAACAATAATCAGAAATCGTTGTCCGGCTGGTTTAGAGCGAAACTCCCAAGGTTTTGCAGGTTCTTTCATTTGCTCTTTATCCATTGATTCGTCAATCATTCCGGATATTTTGCAATAGCCGCCCAAAGGCAACCAACCTATACCATATTCTGTATCGCTATTCTTTGGTTTAAATTTAAAAAGTGAGAATCCCCAGTCGAAAAACATATAGAATTTCTCTACCCTAACCTTAAAAAGACGAGCAAAAAGGAAATGCCCACCTTCATGTATCAGTATTAATAATGATAAACTCATTATTAATTGCAGGGCACGGATCAAAAATGTTTCCATCAATAATTATCTATTAAATATTAAAATTCATTATTTCTTTTGCAACTCTGCGTGCTTCTGCATCGGTTGCCACATAATCATCAAACGTTGGAGTCTTTATGTAACTCACGGTTTGCATAACTTTTTCTATAGCATCACTCATTCCCAGGAAGCTAACCCTGTTACGGAGGAAAGCAGCCACGGCAATTTCGTTGGCAGCGTTCACAATACAAGGCATGTTTCCTGCCTGGTGCAATGCTTCGTAAGCCAATGCCAGATTGCGGAAACGAGCGGTATCCGGTTTCTCGAAAGTAAGATTGCCACAAGTTGAGAAGTCCAGGCGGTCGAACGAAGAATGAAGACGATCTGGGTAAGAAAAAGCATACTGTATTGGCACACGCATATCCGGAACACCTAGTTGAGCTTTTACAGCTCCGTCTTCAAACTGAACCATTGAGTGAATAATTGACTGTGGATGAACCACTACATCAATTTGCTCCGGCTTCAATCCGAATAACCATTTAGCTTCAATAACCTCGAAACCTTTGTTCATCATGGAAGCAGAGTCGATGGTTATTTTGGCACCCATATCCCAATTGGGATGTTTCAGCGCCTGAACTTTGGTTACAGTCTTTAGCTGAGATAAGTTACAAGTACGGAACGGTCCTCCCGAAGCGGTAAGTATAATTTTCTCTACGTTATTTCCTACCTCTCCTACCAGACATTGAAAAATAGCCGAATGTTCTGAATCCACTGGCAATATTGCCGAGCCAAACTGTTGGGTAAGGTCATTGATTAGTTCACCCGCCACAACAAGCGTTTCTTTATTTGCGAGAGCAATTTTCTTCTTTGCACGAATTGCGTTGATAGTGGGCTTAAGTCCGGCAAAACCAACCATTGCGGTAAGAACGATGTCAATCGGTGCAGCTTCCACCACTTGTGCTAAAGCATCATCACCGGCATAAACCTTAATCGGTAAATCGTTCAATGCTTCTTTTAATTGAATATATTTTGCTTCGTTTGCTATGACAACAACCTCGGGCATAAATTTCCGGGCCTGTTCAATAAGCAGTTCCACCTGATTATTGGCTGTCAGTGCATATACTTCATATAAATCAGAATGTTCGGCTATCACCTGCAAAGCCTGTGTGCCTATACTTCCTGTTGATCCTAATATTGCTATTTGTTTTTTCATTATTGTTGTTAAAAGACAATCTGTTTTTCACCTGAATAAAAGGTTGGCAGCGATTATTTACATTCATTATCAGCATATTACTGATAAAAAAGAAGGTATTGTCAGCCCGTTTCCTGAATGTTAGTTTCGTTTGCTTAAGAAGGCATTCACCATGCACAATCCACCAACAATTTACTAACTATTTTTCAAAAAGGCTATGCTCAATTTCTCCTACGCCACATTATTGTTTTAAAAGACACAAATGTAAGCAATTAACCCAATGTTACATAGCTTTCTTTATTCATTTTAACGAAAAAACAAGAAATAAAAAGAATCTACCGGTCAAAGATTAGGAAACTTCCCACCAATAGTTCTTAAATAGCAGTAGATATAAAAATAAAAAGCTCTAGACCTTTTATATTTTAAGTCTAGGCTATTTTTAATAGAAGAGTAGGTCTTTATTCAAATTATTGATGAATAATGAATTAAACTATGGAAGAAAAACAACTTAAGATAGAATGTATAGCAGACAAAATATAGTTTTATTATTATTTTTTACTTATTTATTTTTTCAAAAAAAAAGTCTCGATATGTTGGCCTAATGCCATAACATTATTTAGATGTAGATTTTTCACCTTTTCAATATCCAACGTTCCTCCTAATATCATCATTTTCTTGTTTTCAAACCTGACACCTAAACGGTCATCCAGCATTATTTTACTCATGCTTTCCGCAATACCTGTTTCTTTGAGAAAATCATTTGGATGTCCTGCGGTACATATGGCTACTCCATATTTTACCATTTTCATTTTCCTGATCTTTTGCCCTTCTTTATTATACCCATAAGCATACCCGACGGAATAAACCCTGTCAAACCATCCTTTTAACTTTGCAGGACAATCACTCCACCAAAGCGGATAGAGAAATATAACACAATCTGCCCACTCAATCTTTTGGTGTTCTGTCACGACATCTTCCGGTAAAGGTAAATCTGTTTGTACAAAGCCCTCACGTTCATATTCATGTTCAGTCATGTCTGAACGGAAGTTCATCTTATATAGATCGGAAACTTTAATATTGTGCCCACCTATTTGCAAGCCTCTTAACAATCCCTCAAGAATCTGATGTGTAAAGGATTTCGTGCTTGGGTGTGCATATACCACAAATACATTCATTTTTATTTCATATTTCTATTATTGACGTTTCGCTCTTAATTTAATTCCATTTTAGCCAGAAGTTCCTGAAGGGAAGAGCATACATATTCTTTGCCATCTTTAGAAAAGAGCCAGGAATCGGTAGTTTCATCTACCGTTACAAAATCTGTTGCATCAGGAGAAATTTTATAACCATTTCTCACCAACGCACGTTCTGTCCAATATGCACGATAGCCTGTTCCTATTGCTTTCAGGGATACCACGCGAGGAGTTTCTGCATGCTTCACCATAAAGTTACCGGTTGATGGGTCGAAGCGATAAGAGTTGTTGGCAAATACTTTCTGAAAACGATTGGTAAGAATCAAATCTTCGGGCGTACCTACGGCAATGCCATGTTTTGGAGTCATAAGCCAAAGCTTGTCCGCTGTTTGCAAAGCAAGATCGAGTTCGTGAGTAGAGAGCACAATTGCCTTATTTGTCTGCCGTGCAAGTTCATGAAGAAGCATCATCACCTCTACCCTGTTGTTAATATCCAGATGAGCAGTGGGTTCATCCAGCAAAATTACCGGAGTATCTTGCACCAGGGCTTTAGCAATCATCGCTCGCTGACGCTCTCCATCAGAGAGTTCATTGATAAAGTGATCGGCATATCCTTCGAGGTGTACCTGCGAAAGAGCTGTATTTACCAGTTGCTTGTCGTGATCGGTTAATTTTCCCAACCAGTCGGTATAAGGATTTCTGCCCATTGCCACCAGGTTGAAAACTGTGAGGTTGCTCACTTCCACCCTATCGGTAAGTACAAGCGATAGCAAACGTGCTTTATCTGATATAGATTGTTTTCCTAAAGGAAGGTTATCAATACGGACTTCTCCACGCAATGGAGGCTGAAGTCCGGCTATTGTACGTAAAAGAGTTGATTTTCCACATCCGTTGGGACCAATCAGACAAACCATTTCTCCCTGAAAAACCTCGAGAGAAAGACGTATCTGCACCGGATAGGTGGCCTTCCGGGTTACATATCCGATAGTTAAATCGTGGGTTTGTATAATTGCATCGGGCATGATTCTATGAGAAAGATTCGTCAGTCGAGTGTTTCCACATCTTCCAGCGATAATAATCCTTCAGGAAGATCAACAGTCATTTGTTTTTTCTTGTGATCCATATCCAGAATAAACTCTTCCTGAGCAGGGATAAGGAGTTCTTCACCGTCTTTATCGAGTACGAAGAGCGTATTAATGGTTGATTCATCCACTTCAACCACCGTACCTATATCGCCGTGACGTTTATCTATAACCCTGAAACCTACAAAGTAATCCCAAACGAGTTCATCTACTGAAGACTCTTCGGCAAACTTCACAGGGAAATAGACTTCAACGTTGGTAAACATGCGTCCTTTTTCGGCAGTATCTATCCCTTCGAGCTTAACCAAAGCGGTAGAATCCGACCGAAAGCGGTATTCTTCAATAAAAAACGGAACAAAGATACCATCTAGCAAGCAGATGAAATAATCGCAGTCTACCCTATCGAACACATCGTCCGTAAAGGAGAACGACAACTCACCATGAATGCCGTGAGGCTTATTAAAGAGCCCTATCTTATATACTTCTTCCCGTTTTATCATTCTTGTATACGTGTAATGCGTGCACCAAGAGCATTTAGTCGTCTTTCGATATCCTGGTAACCACGGTCAATCTGTTCTATGTTATTAATTCGGCTTATTCCCGATGCGCTCATAGCTGCAATAAGCAAAGCAATTCCGGCACGAATATCAGGAGAGGTCATATTTCCGCCACGCAATGTGAACTGGTGATCATGACCGATAACAACTGCACGGTGAGGGTCGCATAAAATAATCTGCGCGCCCATGTCTATCAATTTATCCACGAAGAACAGGCGGCTTTCAAACATTTTCTGGTGAATAAGTACACTACCCTTTGCCTGAGTAGCAACCACAAGCATCACACTTAAAAGGTCTGGAGTAAGTCCCGGCCATGGAGCATCGGCAATTGTCATAATAGAGCCATCCATGAATGAGTCTATCTGATAACTTTCCTGTGCAGGAATATAGATATCATCACCGCGTTGTTCCAGTTTAATACCCAAGCGGCGGAAACTTTCAGGAATAATCCCCAGATTATCGTAAGATACGTTCTTTATGGTTAGTTCACTGCGTGTCATTGCAGCCATACCAATAAAACTTCCTACTTCAATCATATCCGGAAGAACGGTATGAGTAGTTCCTCCAAGACTTTCAACTCCTTCAATAATGAGCAAGTTTGAAGCAATTCCACTAATCTTCGCTCCCATTCTATTCAACATCTTGCAAAGTTGTTGCAAGTAAGGTTCGCAGGCAGCGTTATAAATAGTGGTAGTTCCCTTAGCCAATACAGCAGCCATTACAATATTTGCGGTACCGGTTACGGAAGCCTCATCAAGCAGCAGGTCTGCTCCTTTCAGTTGATCGGCTTTTATTTCGAAAACACCTCTATCATCAATATAATTAAATTCTGCACCTAACTTCTGTATACCCAGGAAATGAGTATCCAAACGACGGCGACCAATCTTGTCTCCTCCGGGTTTTGAGATCAGTGCCTTACCAAAACGGGCAATCATCGGGCCAATAAGCATTACAGATCCACGAAGACTGGAACACTTTTTCAGGAACTCATCACTTTCCAGATAAGCAAGATCCACATTCTCTGCTTTGAACGAATAGGTATCAACGCTTGTCTTGGCGACTGTTACACCCATGTTTCTCATCAACTGGATAAGATTATTCACATCCAATATATCGGGAATGTTACTCACAATAACCTCTTCAGAAGTTAGTAATGTTGCACAAATAATCTGCAATACTTCGTTCTTTGCTCCTTGTGGGATAATCTCTCCACAAAGCTTGTGTCCTCCTTCTATTACAAATGAAGCCATAGTTTGGTGTTTTAATTATTATTTAGAGTAGCGGCGTGTGTTATTGGTAGGCTTAGTCTTACGGAAAAGAATAGCTTTTGTTTCCATAAGCTTAATTGTTTCTGCATCCAGAGATATCTTACCGTTAGTATATTCGCTTAAATCATCAAATATTTTACGGTCGTCAACATTGTCCTTATTCCAGTTCATAAAGCTCTTTTTCATATGGTTAGCTACTAAAGTAACCAATTGTCTTTTTTCTTCTCCTTCAGGATAATCGGCAGCAAGCTTAATCATTTTTTCCAATGTACGGCCGTAATGACGATAACGAATCTTTGAGCTTGGGTAAGGAATCACATCTGGTTTAGTAATCAGATTATCTTTCTTAATAATTTCATATGGAAAATCAATATCCAATTTAAAATCGGACATAATTGCCAGGTGATCCCAAAGCTTATGCTTAAAGTCGGGCACATCACGCAAATGAGGGAACATATTTCCCATGATATTGATAATTGTATTTGCACAACGTTGTCTTTCAGCTCTGTCCTCAATAGTCAGGCAATGATCAACCATGTTCTGAATGCTTCGTCCGTATTCGGGAAGCGGTAATACTCGTTGTTGAGTGTTATATTCCATTTATTGAAATTTGTTTTTATCGTTTATTACAGCAAATTCTTAGGCATGGTAGCCACAAATTCTTTCAGGTAGAAAGGTTCGAAGTAGGCAACATCTTTGAAATCGCCTTTAGCGTAAGCTTTCTCCGCCAATGGGAACATCAGCTTGGCTACCGGAGAGATTTCATCAATGAAGTGTGCATTAGGATGAGTAATCTTTTCTCTGCACTTAGCGGCTCCGTTTCCAAAGAAATAAACAGGGTGTTCATTAAGGAAGTCAAGATAAGAATTTTCATCCACAATATCAGCGGAAATCCCACGCTTCACATTCAATGCACGATCGTAAACAGCTGCATAAACTTCCATTCGTCGTGCATCAATCATCGGACACAGTAAAGCATCTTCGGGTAAATCATGATATAACAGAACTGGAACAGTAAGCACTTCCAGGGTTGGAATGCCTATTAGCGGAATATTTCGTCCGTAACAAACGCCTTTTGCCATTGAAACACCTATTCGTAGTCCGGTATATGATCCGGGGCCGCAGCTTACAGCCACAGCATCAAGCACTAAAGCCCGACTATCTGCAAATGAAAGTGCTTCATCAACAAAAACGCCTAAAGATACAGCATGAGACGGGCCGTTAAAATCTTCTTTATTGAAGATTGCCAGGCCGTCCTCGCTGATAGCAACCGAACAAACGGTTGTAGAGGTTTCAATATGTAAAATACAAGGCATAATTTTTCTTCTTTAATGATGCAAAAATACACTTTTTACATATAAAAACCCCTATTTTATGGAAAATAAATTATAACGGCATGTTTCCGTGTTTCTTTGGCGGATTGGTTTGCATTTTGTTATGCGCCATATCCAATGCCTGAATTAACTTGAAACGTGTCTGCTTTGGAAGAATAATTTCGTCAATATATCCCAATTCAGCCGCCTGATAAGGATTAGCAAAGTTTTCTTTGTAGTCCTCTATTGCTTGTTTCTTAGTTTCTTCGTCGGCCTTGCGATACAGAATATTAACAGCACCTTCTGCTCCCATCACAGCAATTTCTGCATTTGGATAAGCAAGATTCACATCAGAGCCGGTTTGTTTGCTGGCCATAACAATATATGCACCACCGTAAGCCTTACGAGTAATCAAAGTAATCTTTGGCACTGTAGCCTCAGCGTAAGCATACACAATCTTTGCACCGTGACGGATAATACCATTGTGTTCTTGTGTGCATCCCGGAAGGAATCCCGGAACATCTTCGAATGTAATCAATGGAATATTGAAGCAGTCGCAGAAACGGATAAAGCGTGAAATCTTATCGGAAGCATCAATATCAAGCACACCTGCAAGGTAAGCTGGCTGATTGGCAACGATACCTACTGATTTTCCACCCAAACGAGCAAAACCAATAACCGCATTCTTAGCAAAATGAGGCATTACTTCAAAGAAGTAGTGATCATCTACCACCGGTTCAATAATATCCTTGATATCATAAGGAATATTAGGATCTGCAGGAACAACAGTATTTAATGATTCTTCTTCACGATGAATATCATCTGTACTTGTAGTAGCAGGAGCATCTTCCATATTGTTCGAAGGAAGGAAACTCAATAGTTCACGGATTCCCATCAAAACTTCTTCTTCTGAATTGCTGAGGAAATGAGTTACACCACTCTTACTACTGTGAGTATAAGCTCCGCCCAGTTCTTCTTTGCTCACATCTTCGTGAGTAACAGTCTTAACTACATCAGGACCGGTTACAAACATGTGGCTCTTTTCCTTTACCATGAAGATAAAGTCGGTCAAAGCAGGAGAATAGCAAGCACCTCCGGCACATGGACCAAGAATTGCCGAAATCTGAGGAATTACACCCGAAGCAATTGTATTCTGGTAGAAAATAGAAGCATAACCTGTAAGGCTTTCTACACCTTCCTGAATACGTGCACCACCCGAATCGTTCAAGGCAATAACCGGAGCACCGTTTTTAAGTGCCAGTTCCTGCACCTTTACAATCTTCTTTGAGTTTGTTGCACTAAGAGTTCCACCATAAACAGTGAAATCATAAGCATAAACAAATACAAGACGTCCGTCTATCTTTCCATAACCGGAAACTACTCCATCTCCAGGTATTTTATTCTTGTCCATACCGAAGTTTGAACAGCGGTGAACCATTAATTTATCTAGTTCTACAAATGTACCTTTATCAAGAAGCGTATCAATACGTTCGCGTGCAGTCATCTTACCAGATTCGTGCTGTTTTTCTATCTTGCTTACTCCGCCGCCTAACTCGGCATTTTTGTTTCTTTCAACAAAGCGGCTATATAAATCTTCTTTTTCCATAAATTATGCATTTACAACGTTTAAATCCAGTAAGATCAATTGTTGGTCACTATTCACTGAGTCACCTTCATTTACCAGAATATCTTTAATATAACAATCAGATGTTACCTTGTAATTACTTTGCATTTTCATTGCTTCAATTACAGCAACAGTATCTCCGGCAGCAACGAAATCACCAACTTTTACTGGTATTTTCACGATTTTACCTGGCATTGGAGATACAATTTTATCTTCTTGTCTTTCGTCTTCTTTCTTTCTCAAACGAAGATATTTAGCCTTAGTGTCAACTATATCCACATTATATGAAGAAAAAAGAGTATTTACTTTGTAATTCTTACCGTTATCAGAACGGATTAATTCTGCATTATATGATTTGCCATCGTGAAGAATAGAGCAAGCTCCGTTCTCGGCCATGGTAACATCAACTTCATATTCAATTCCGTCAATTGTCAGACGAACAATATTGCCATCTTTTTCAAGAAGTTCAATCTCTGCTATTCTGTTTCCAATACGTACTTCCATGTGTGCTTGTTTTAAATTCTCAATACTCCTTTATGCAAACCAAATTCTCTCCAGCGGCTGATAGGACGATTATCCGTTCCTTGACTTGAACTATTTTCTTCAAGATTCATCAGATAATCGATATATGCAGCAATCATTGCCACATTTTCTGTTTCTGTTCCGTCATCAGTAGAAAGACCTTTCTGAAGTCTTTCAGCATTCTTCTGGATAAAACCAGTATCATACTTCCCGTTTACAAAATCGGGAGTATCCATAATGCTTCTTAAATAACTGATATTAGTTTTAACACCGGTTATTTTATATTCGTGAAGCACACGACGCATACGTTCTATTGCATAAGTACGATTAACAGCCCACACAATCAGCTTACCAATCATTGGGTCATAATGGATAGGAATCTCATATCCCTCATAAACATAGCTATCAATACGAACACCTATTCCGTTAGGTTCTGTAATCTGACGAATCACACCCGGACAAGGCATGAAGTTAAATTCAGCATCCTCGGCACAGATACGGCATTCAATCGCATGTCCTCTTTGCTGTATATCTTCTTGTTTAAGTCTTAACGGAACACCGTTAGCAACATGTATTTGTTCTTTTACCAGGTCAACACCAAGAACCTCTTCAGTAATAGGGTGCTCTACCTGCAGGCGGGTATTCATTTCAAGGAAATAGAAGTTGCGATTCTTATCTACCAGGAATTCAATAGTTCCTGCTCCGATATAATTCACAGCTTTAGCTGCAGCAACAGCTGCATTTCCCATTTTTTCTCTCAATTCGGGAGTAACAAAAGGAGATGGACTCTCTTCTACAATCTTTTGATTGCGTCGTTGAACAGAACATTCTCTTTCACATAAATGAATTACGTTACCGTAATTATCACCTAGAATCTGGAATTCTATGTGATGAGGTTCTTCTACAAACTTTTCCAGATAAACAGTATCGTCTCCAAAAGAAGAAAGAGCTTCCGATTTAGCAGTTGTATATGCTTCTTCCACTTCGCTTTCACTGTGAATAAGACGCATACCTTTACCACCGCCTCCCATAGAAGCCTTCAACATAACAGGATAACCAATTTTGTTGCAAACGTCGATTGCTTCGTTTACATCTTTCAGGCTCTGTTCTGTTCCCGGTACTACAGGAACATTTGCCTTAATCATCTGTTTACGTGCAGAGATTTTGTCTCCCATCAAATCCATAGTCTCAGCATTTGGACCAATAAAGATGATGCCTTCTTCTTTACATCGACTGGCAAACGAAGAATTTTCAGATAAAAAACCATAACCCGGATGGATAGCATCCACTTGATGAGCCTTGGCCACTTCGATTATTTTTTCGATATTAAGATAACTGTCTTTTGATGCAGCCCCACCTACACAGTAAGCTTCGTCAGCATATAAGACATGTTTAGCCGTTCTATCCGCTTCCGAAAATATAGCAATGGATTCAATTTCCATTTCTCTGCAAGAGCGCATTACTCTTACTGCAATTTCACCACGGTTAGCAACTAAGATTCTTTTAATCATATTTTCCATATTTGGTACAACAATTTGCTCCACCCAAAAGAGTGGAACAATTCCAGTATAGTTTTCAAAAATTAGATTTAATAACGTCTGTTTTATTCCTAACCCACGAGGATATAAACTTTTAACGAATGGCAGGTATTCTGACTTACTCTCCTCTTGAATGCCTTCCCGACAAAAAGCCAGTGGCAAAAGTGTTTTCAAGATTCTTAAAACAGAGTTTCACAGCAGCGGGACTGTCCAGGATTTACACCTGATTCCCTTTTAATCGCAATCATAGTTGAACAATTGCAAACCAATTCGGGGACAAAGATAACAAATATGAATAATTTTGAAACATATTTAAAGAGAAAACATTATTTTTGCAAAAAACATACTCATATGATACAATCAATGACCGGATATGGGAAAGCTACTTTAACCCTGTCTGACAAGAAGATTAACGTTGAAATTAAATCACTAAATAGCAAGGCCTTAGACTTATCTACCCGCATTGCTCCTGCTTATCGTGAGAAGGAAATGGAAATTCGTAATGAACTTGCAAAAGTTCTTGAACGTGGTAAAGTCGATTTCAGCCTTTGGATAGATAAAGGAGAGGCAGATATTGTAACTCCAATAAACGCAGCAGTTGTTGAAGGATACTACAAACAAATCAAACAACTGTCTGATTCGCTTGATATTCCTATGCCTTCCGACTGGTTTAAGGTATTGCTTCGCATGCCGGATGTAATGACCAAGAATGATGTTCAGGAACTTTCTGAAGAAGAATGGGCAGAAGCACATCAGGCTATCGAGGAAGCAATTGAACACCTTGTTGCTTTTCGTAAACAGGAAGGGGAAGCTTTAGCGAAAAAATTCAGCGAAAAGATAGCAAATATCCGAGCTCTACTTGACTCTGTAGCGCCTCACGAAGCCGAACGAATTGAAAAGATTAAAGCACGCATCACTGATGCGCTAGAAAAAACAGCCAGTGTTGATTATGACAAAAACCGCTTAGAGCAGGAACTCATTTATTATATTGAGAAACTTGACATAAACGAAGAGAAACAACGTCTGGCTAATCATCTTACATATTTTATGAACACTATGCAAGATGGCAGTGGTCAGGGAAAGAAACTTGGATTCATTGCTCAGGAAATGGGACGTGAAATCAACACATTGGGAAGTAAATCGAATAATGCAGAACTGCAAAAGATCGTGGTTCAGATGAAAGATGAATTGGAACAAATAAAAGAGCAAGTTTTAAACGTAATGTAATTATGAGCGGAAAATTAATTATATTCTCAGCACCATCAGGCTCTGGTAAGTCTACAATGATAAATTATTTGTTAAAGCAGGGCCTTCACCTTGCTTTTTCTATTTCAGCTACCAGCCGCCCCCCAAGAGGAACCGAACAACATGGAGTAGAATACTTTTTCCTTTCTCCGGAAGAGTTTCGTAGACGTATAGAAAATGATGAGTTTTTGGAATATGAAGAAGTATATAGGGACAGATTCTATGGAACTTTAAAGGCACAAGTTGAAAAACAACTGGCAGCAGGTGAAAATGTAATTTTCGATGTTGATGTTGTAGGCGGATGCAATATTAAGAAATTCTACGGTGACCGTGCACTCTCTGTATTTATTCAGCCACCTTCAATGGAAGAACTTCGCAAACGACTGGAAGGAAGGGGCACGGACGAACCTGCAGTTATTGAAAGCCGACTTGCAAAAGCTGAGTTTGAATTGGGATTTGCAAACAAGTTCGACGTTGTGATTATTAACGATGTAATTGAAGAGGCACGTGCCAAAGCTCTGAAAGTAATTAAAGAGTTTCTGGATAAATAATTCTTTTATTTCTTCTGAGCTGAATATTTTATAATGAAAATTAAAACTGGTATTTTCGGGGGAACCTTTAACCCTATTCATATTGGGCACCTGGCACTGGCAAACTATATTTGCGAGTTCGAGGAGCTTGATGAACTTTGGTTTTTGGTCACTCCACAGAATCCTTTGCGCAAGGGAGCTGATTTTCTTGATGACAACAAGCGGTTAGAGCTTGTAAAACTTGCGACTGAAGGTTATTCCAAATTCGTTGCTTCCGACTTTGAATTACATTTACCCAAGCCATCTTATACATGCAATACGCTCGACGAACTAAAGAAAGCTTATCCTGACAGAGAATTTGTACTTATTATCGGAGCTGATAACTGGCTGATTTTCGATAAATGGAAAGATTATCAACGAATAATCGATGAGAATGAAATTTGGATATACCCTCGTCCGGGATCTTTTGTAGATAAGTCAACTCTTCCTCCATCAGTAAAGCTTACTAATGTGCCGGAAATTGATATTTGCTCTACATTTATTAGAGACGGAGTCAAACAAGGAAAGGATGTTAGATACTTTATGCATCCTGCTGTTTATAATAAGATTAAGGAAGAAGGTTATTTCTTGTAAGTACTCTATTTCGCCAATTATCCTTTTTTATCATTGCAATAATTCCCTTTTGCACTTCAGAAATAAAAAAAATACAAAATCATCTACCCTATCTGCCACTAAATCCCTAAAAGTGCTTACTATAAAGCCTTCCAGGTAGTGGAAGATGATTTTCTATCTGCCACTAAGTTTAAGTTATCTGCCACTAAAATAGTATGCTGAAACCAATATTTTGTTTGAGAATATCCCTATAGTTACGTTTTTTCAAAAATTATTCAACATTTCTTGTTAGACTATACTCCAATAATTTTTATCTATTGGAGTATGAATTTTATTTATAGAGGAATAAATCTAGTATGGATTAAAATTGCATTACACGTCATTTGCAATGCAACTCAATCATCACAATCTCACTCGGTGCAAACATTCGTAGTTTCTTTGATGAAGTACCTATCCCATTGGTAATAATTACCGGAATGCCGGCCGATGATTTCTTCTCCCCTTTCAAAAACCTTCGCCCATAATGAGAAGGAACTACAGGTGCATAAAGTCCCATAAGCGTAACTTGTCCACCATGCGTATGTCCGGCTAAGGCAAGATCTGTATTCGATACGTCCACATCTTCTACATAATCGGGAGTATGGGTTAACAAAATAACAAAGTCTTCGGGTTTCAGAGCAAGAGTCGGCGAAATACCATTGTGTTTCAAGTCAAAAGGATTACGCACTCCTGCTACAATAATCCGCTGATTCTCTTTTGATATTGTATCACAAGTATGTTCAAGTACGCGCATCCCGTGTTTCTGCATTTCTGCCACAATTTCTTCATGACAACGCTCGTAATCATTGTTTCCCATTACTCCGACAATACCATATTTTGGCTGAACTTTAGCTAACCGATCAAATAGTTCAGTTACATATTGGCAACCTTCCTGATAATCCCCTCCCATAAGCATCAAGTCGGGATTGATTGTTTGCAGTTGTCGAACCAATTGTATTAATCCCTTCTCCTGAAGAGCACTTTTATAATGCAGATCGGAAATGAAAGCAATTCGAAATCCATCGAATGCTTCTGGAATATCTTTGTGATAAAAGTCGTACTTATTCACATGCTGCGCACCCCGTCTGGAAAGGTTCTTAGTGGTGGAACAAGATACAAGGAATATCTCACAAACAAGAAGGCAAAATAAGAGGTGTTTAATTCTCATTTTATGGTTCATTTATTCAATAACAGAAACGATCTGCTACAAAAATACACCATATAAATCAAGAATCATCAGGTTGAAAAACTTTTTTAGGATAGAGTCTTTGTTTATTTGAGGAAAGAATCCATCGTTAATCATTTATCCACATAAAACAATTGATAAATATTTTCTATCAAATTGATTAACTAACAATTAAAAATTTATAAGTTTGCAGGATATAAAATATTGTAAATTATAGTACTTTGTTTTCTAAAGATAAAACCATTATGAAAAAATCAACATTCCTTTTAGTCTTGTTTATTTTCTGTTTACCTGTAATGATACAGGCTCAGGAGGACGAAAGTGAGAATACTAAGAATTATCTGGTAGGCGCAGTTCCGGAAATAGACGGAAAAGTAGTGTTTTCCAAAGAATTTAACTTGCCTAATTATTCCAAAGACCAGGCTTTCGACAAGGTAATGAGCTGGATGGAGAAACGACTAAAAAAGAATAACAATACAAGCAGAGTGGTTTATTCTGATAAAGAAAAAGGTATAATAGTAGGATCCGGCGAAGAATATCTGGTCTTTAAATCAAGCTCTCTATCATTAGACCGGGCAGTGATTAAATATCAGATGACTGCTTCATGCATGTCTGGGAAATGTATTATGAACATTGAAAGAATATTCTACGATTATGAAAATGATAAAAAGATACCGGCTGAGCTTCAAATAAGCGATAAAGAAGTATTGAATAAAGACAAAACTAAAATATTACGAGGGTATGCCAAGTTTCGTATAAAGACAGTTGATTTTGTTGATGATACATTTGCTCATCTACAAACAGCAATTGGAGCAAAACCTATTGCAGCTCAAGTAGCCGAAGCAGCTCCTTCTGTTGCAGCGAAACCCGATGTAAGTTCTATCCCTGCCATCTCTACAAGTAACGAAACACCTTCTGCTACCAATGAAATGGCCGGATATAAAAAGATAGCACCGGATAAGATTCCGGGGAATATTGTCAAGATGCTTTCTGAAGACTGGATGTTGATAACAGCCGGCGACAAAGATAAATTCAATATGATGACTGCCAGTTGGGGCGGATTAGGCTTTCTGTACGAAAAGCCTGTAGCTTTCTGCTTTATCAACCCAACCCGCTACACTTATCAGTTAATGGAAAATAAAGATACTTATACTCTGACATTCTATACGGAGGCTTACCGTGATGCACTGAAATATTGCGGTAGCAAGTCTGGTAAAGACACAGACAAAGTAAAAGGTTCGGGACTAACTCCAATCACTACTCCTGGTGGTAGCAAAGCTTTCTCTCAGGCATGGCTTATCATTGAATGTAGAAAAATGGTTGCACAGTCTTTACAAGCAGAATCTATTTCTGATAAAAGCTTAAAAGAAAACTGGACCGGCAAGCAAATGCATAAAATGTATATCGGTGAAATAATTAATGTTTGGGTTAAGTAAGGCACCTTAGGCAAAAGTCAAGGTTGATAATTGATTTTGATGGACAAATTTTATCAGCCTTGCAAAAGTGTGTTCTTCATAATAAAATCTGAAATAAAAATATTCCGGAAACATTTAACGGTTCCCGGAATGTTTTTTATGGTAAAGGTTATACTTATTCACATAATGTGAGTCTCATCTCTAAAGGTTTTTATAGTAAAGCAGAAAGAGAATGATGATTCTAAAGATATAAAGATTTTTAAAATTCCAGGTCGTTATTTTGTGTATCCCTTTTCTTTCATCCTTGCTTGAATCTTAGTAACGATAGAGGCACCCCAATTCTGTCCTACTTGAATTGCCTCGGAAGTTATTTTAGGAGTTACATCACTAATCTTTTTCCCGGCAGGAGATTCATAAAAAGCCAAAACATCCTCCAGTTCCTTTTGTGTTAAATACTTCTGATAGATAGGAGTCAGCATTTCCGTCATTTGGTTTACCACGTCATTTAGCAATTCCTCATTAACAGAATCCCAGAATTCTTTAGGAATATTCGGTGATTGGGTTTGAAATGGCTTAAGCATTTGAGGAACCATAGTCTGCATATTTTTCAGAGTATTAGTAGCTATCAGATATTTCTTCATAACCTGTGAATAAGAATCTACAGATTGTGCCATTGTAGTAACTGAGATAAATGCAAAAACAGCAAACAGAATTGTTTTCATTGACGAATGTTTCATAGTAGTTATTTAAATTTCAGAATTAGTTTATTAAAAAGAACTGTTATTATACTTAATTTAAGGACTTGGCAAAGATACTTATTTATCCGAATAAATTACATCTTATATTTACTTTCCGCCAAACAAAGATCACAAATCTTATTTTTCAATGTATCGTCCCTCGTTTTTTTCAGAATGATTGTATCTTTGTTCTGTTAAAAACGAGAAAGATGAAAGATATAAAAGATACAGTAAAAAAGAATTCTGCCAAAGCATGGCTGCTTGCTGCCCGCCCTAAAACATTGACCGGGGCAGTAGTGCCAATATTAATAGGAACAGGACTGGCCATTGCCGATGGAAAGTTTAATTGGCTTCCGGCACTGATATGTTGCTTGTTTGCTTTCCTTATGCAGGTTGCATCCAACCTTATAAATGATTTGTTCGACTTCCTGAAAGGAACCGACCGCGAAGATCGTCTTGGACCTGAACGGGCTTGCGCTCAGGGATGGATTTCTCCTTCTGCTATGAAGATAGGAATTATTATTATGGTATCTCTGGCATGTGCATTAGGCAGCACACTTCTACTCTATGGCGGATGGTGGCTGATCATTGTAGGCATGGTCTGCGTTATCTTCGCTTTTCTATATACCACAGGGCCGTATCCTCTCTCTTATCACGGATGGGGAGATGTTTTGGTCTTGTTGTTTTTTGGTTTTGTTCCTGTATGCGGAACTTATTATGTACAGGCTTTGACCATTACTCCCTCAGTGATTGTTGGTTCACTCATCAGCGGACTAGCCATTGACACTTTGCTTGTGGTTAATAACTACAGAGACCGTGAAGCTGATGCCTTGAGCGGAAAAAAGACAGTTGTGGTTCGCTACGGAGAACCTTTCGGACGCTATCTTTATCTATTTTTAGGCATGATTGCCTGCTGGCTTTGCCTTTATTTTGTATTTGAAGGTCACTTATGGGCAGCCTTACTTCCTCAGTTTTACTTGGCTTCTCACTTCAAGACTTGGCAGCGATTGGTAAAAATACACAAAGGGAAAGAGCTAAATGTTATTTTGGGAGAAACATCCAGAAATATGCTTATTCTGGCTATGCTTTTATTTATCGGATTATCACTGGGATAAAAATAATAATCAAAAGGAATAATTATAAATTAGCCGTTTACTTTTTTATGTTTGATATACATCTAACACATATTATGATGTACATCAAACGATAGCGATGATATACATCAAAAGGGTGCTTTGATATACATCAAAATAAAAACATGACTTTGAATTTTTAAAATGGCTCATTGGGTTATTATATAAAAGAAATGGGATACTTTAAAACATACCACCATTATAAAAGTATTTAAATGAAAGCCGGAAATAATTTCCCGTCTTTTAACTGGTAATGCTGACCTGTTTCCGGACAAGTTGCTTCACCGTTTTCATCAAACAAAAGCCTGTGTCCGTATTCGCTCACCCAACCAGTTTGATGTGCCGGATTTCCTGTTACCAATGCATAAGGCAAAACATCTTTAGTTACCACCGCACCGGCACCAATCATGGCATATTCACCGATTGTGTTTCCACAGACAATAGTAGCATTGGCACCAATAGTTGCTCCGTGTTTTACAAGTGTGGTGCGGAACTCCTCTTTCCGTTCAATAAAGCTACGGGGATTAATTACATTAGTAAATACACATGACGGGCCAAGAAATACATCGTCCTCGCAAATAACGCCGGTATAAACAGATACATTATTCTGAACCTTTACATTGTTTCCCAGAATAACTTCCGGTGAAATTACTACGTTCTGCCCTATATTGCAGTTATTGCCCAGCTCGCACCCAGTCATCAGATGTGAGAAATGCCAGATCTTAGTCCCCTCACCTATCTGGCAACCGGGGTCTATCACTGCTGTTTCGTGAACAAAATAGTTATTCTCCTTGCTCTGCATATTCGCATATCTTTTCTATAATAAAGTTTTGCACTTCTTCGGTCATTTCTGTATGAATGGGCAATGAAAGTACTTGCTGGCAAAGTAACTCAGAGTTTGGCAGTTGTTCACCCTCTCGCACAATATCAGTGAAAGCTTCCTGCTCCTGCAGTGGAAGCGGATAATACACCATACTTGGAATTCCATGGGCTGCAAGGAATTTCTTCAGTTCATCTCGTTTGCCATTGGTTACTTTAATGGTAAACTGATGAAAAGTATGAGATGTATATGGCATCTTCCGAGGAAGGAGAATTGAATTCAAATCTGAAAGTCCTTCATAATAGCGTTTTGCTACCAATTGCCTTTCTTCAATATAGTCGTTCAGATGATGAAGTTTCACATTCAGAATAGCAGCCTGAATGGTATCAAGACGGGAATTGCACCCTATTACATCATGAACATATTTTTTGGACTGCCCATGACTGGCAATCATTTTAGCACGGAAAGCCAGATCGTCGTCATTCGTCATCAGTGCACCACCGTCTCCCATACAACCTAAATTCTTGGTAGGGAAAAAGGATGTGCATCCAAAGTGCCCCATTGTTCCGGTTTGCCGTTCTCTTCCTTCGGAGAAAGAATAAACGGAACCAAGCGACTGAGCACTATCTTCGATAACAAACAGATCATTAGCCTCAGCCAGTTGAAGAATCTCTTCCATCGGACAACTTTGTCCAAACAAGTGAACCGGGATAATAGCCTTTGTTTTAGGAGTAATAGCCTTTTGAATATGAGCAGCCGTTACATTAAACGATTCATAGTCCACATCCACCATTACCGGAACCAGTCCCAGCAAAGCAACCGCCTCGGCTGATGCAATGTAAGTAAAGGCAGGAACAATAACCTCATCTCCGGGCTGGAGCTTGAGAGCCATTAATGCTATCAGTAGAGCATCGGTACCATTGGCCACGGGAATAACATGGCGTACTCCCGTATAACTTTCTAAATCAGTTGCAAATTCCCCAACCTGCAGACCATTTATAAATGAGCAGGAATCAATCACGCTTTGAATAGCATTATCAATTTCCGGCTTAATTCTCAGATACTGACCTTTAAGGTCTACCATGGGGATTTGCGAGTCGGGGTCTATCATTTGTTTCCGTACATTTTTTCGTAGTACTTCTGATAATCTCCGCTGGTAACTTCTTCTACCCAGCTTTGATTCTCCAGATACCACTTTATTGTTTTCACAATTCCAACCTCGAACTTAGTCTCGGGATACCAGCCAAGTTCATTGGTTATCTTAGTAGGGTCAATGGCATATCGCTGATCATGGCCAAGACGGTCTTTCACAAATGTAATCAGTGATTCATTAATCCAATCGATAGAGAGTTCACCTTTTTCGTTATATTCCTTTTTCTTAAGCACTTCGCGATAAGCCGCATTCTCTGTCATCATCTGGTGAATAGTAGCAATAGTCAGCTTCACAATTTCAATATTTTGTTTTTCATTGTGTCCGCCTACATTGTAAACCTCTCCCACTCTGCCTTTACGAACAACCAAATCGATTGCTTTGCAATGGTCTTCTACATACAACCAGTCGCGTACATTCTTGCCATCTCCATAAACAGGAAGATTCTTTCCTTCGAGAATGTTCTTTATAATAAGTGGAATTAGTTTTTCGGGGAAATGGAAAGGACCATAGTTATTTGAACAACGGGTAATACTTACCGGCATTTTATAAGTATCGAAGTAAGCCATTACAAACATATCGGCACTAGTCTTTGAAGCGCTGTAAGGGCTATGAGGACAAAGAGGAGTAGTTTCGTGGAAATATCCTTCGGCTCCAAGACTACCGTAAACTTCATCCGTAGAAACCTGATGAAAACGTACTCCCTCTCTCCATGTTGGATAGCCTTGTTCGTCTTTACCAGTCACCCAACAACGGCGAGCAGCATCCAGTAGATTCTGCGTTCCAAGGATATTAGTCATCAGGAACAACTGAGGGTTTTCAATACTTCTGTCCACGTGACTTTCTGCAGCAAAGTTTACCACATAGTCGAACTGATATTGAGCAAATAGCTTATCAGCAAGTTCGCGGTCACAGATATCACCCTTTACAAATTCGCAACGAGTGTTATCTATATCTCCGGCAATAGTACCCAGGTTACCTGCATAAGTCAGCAAGTCGAGCACTACAACTTTAATATCATTATGTTTTGCAAGAATATATTTCAGATAGTTAGCACCGATAAATCCGGCAGCCCCTGTCACCAAATAAGTTTTCATATATAATTATTTTGTTTTTGCTAATTCAATGAGGTATTTACCATACTCAGTTTTTGATAATTGCTGTCCTAGCTTATTCAACTGCTCAGTTGAGATCCAGCCATTACGCCATGCAATTTCTTCAATGCAGCTCACATAAAATCCCTGACGATTTTGAATAGTTGCCACAAAGTTAGACGCTTCGAGCAAGCTGTCGCAGTTTCCTGTATCAAGCCAAGCAAATCCACGTCCAAAAAGTTCTACTTTTAAAGTTCCCTCTTCCAAATATAATTTATTCAAGTCGGTAATTTCGTATTCTCCACGGGCAGAAGGTTGCAAACCTGCAGCTTTTTCTGTTACGGTTGAGTCGTAAAAGTAAAGACCGGGAACCGCATAATTGCTCTTTGGGTTTTCCGGTTTCTCTTCCAGAGAGATAACTTTTCCGGTTTCATCAAACTCGGCCACTCCATAAGCACGAGGATCTTTTACATAATAACCAAAGATACATGCACCTTTATTAATGCTTGCCGCACGATGAAGCATAGATGAAAAGCCTTGTCCGTAGAACATATTATCACCCAGAATCAAGCATCCCGGTTCGCCATTCAGAAATTCTGCGCCCAAAACAAAAGCTTGTGCCAGTCCGTTTGGTTTTTCCTGAATTTTATATTCAAATTTCATACCAAGTTCTTCGCCTGTTCCCAGCAAGTCTCTAAACATAGGAAGATCACGAGGAGTAGAAATAACCAAAACTTCACGAATTCCAGCCAGCATCAATGTAGACAACGGATAATAAATCATCGGCTTATCATACACTGGCATGATTTGTTTTGATATGGCTTTGGAAAGCGGATAAAGACGAGTTGCACTTCCTCCGGCAAGAATTATTCCTTTCATAGATTGTTCTTTTTGTTATAATTGCAAATTTCGAAAAGTTTTTTGACATAGCAAAATAAAAAACGACTGATAACAATTGTTTTTATAAAATAGGGCATTTCTAAATAAAAGAATCTATTCAGTTTCTAATATCTTGAAATAAAACTAAGAAGGTTATAAAAGCCAGTCAAATAATTATCCAGCCAGTTCTATAACTTCAAGATCTTTAAACTCTCCATTATCTATAACAAAACGAACCATGGTACGCACTTTGTGAAAACCATAGATACCAGCTGCACCCGGATTAATATGAAGCATACCAAGAGTTTTGTCGTACTTTACTTTCAAGATATGTGAATGCCCGCTGATAAATAATTTTGGAGGACGAACCAAAATACTTCCACGAATTGATGGATCATAATTCCCGGGATAACCACCAATGTGCTTCATTAAAACTTCAGCGCCTTCAATGGTAAATCGGTTTATCTGCGGATAAGTCTTACGAATTTCCTGTCCGTCAATGTTCCCATACACAGCCCTTAAGGGGCGAAAAGCTGCAAGTTTCTCTGCAACTTCCATAGATCCTATATCTCCTACATGCCAAATTTCATCACAATTTTCAAAATATTTCAGGTATTTTTCATCCCAGTAGCCGTGAGTGTCTGACAATAAACCAATTCTTACCATTTTTTTGCAATTTATGTCTGCAAATATACTATATTTACGGCAAAATCGCTGCTATGGAACATTCTTATCAATACTTTAAACGCGATATTAGTTGGCTATCGTTTAATTATCGTGTGCTACTGGAGGCTAATGATGACAAGCTTCCACTCTATGAACGTATTAATTTCATTGCTATTTATTCTTCTAACCTGGAAGAATTCTATAAAATACGTGTGGCAGACCATAAAGCGAATGTTTCAGGAGCCAGGACCGATGAAGAATCTATACAGGTTTCTCAGCAGATATTAGAAGATATAAACATAGAGGTAAATAAGCAGCTGGAAGAAAGAGTACGTATTTATGAACAAAAAATACTTCCTGAGCTACAAAGAAACAATGTTATCTTCTATCAAAGTAAAGATGTGGAACCTTTCCACCAGGAGTTTGTTCGTAATTTCTTTAACGAAGAAGTGTTCCCATTCTTACAACCGGTTTTAATATCCAAAGGCGAAATAATATCTTTTCTGAGAGATAACAGATTGTATCTTGCTGTACGTTTATATAAAAAGAACTGCGCAATTGATGATCCTTCACGCGAGCAATACTTTGTTCTTAAAATGCCTTATAGTAAAGTATCCCGCTTTATTGAACTGCCTCAGCATGATGGGAATTATTACATTATGTATATTGAAGATATTATCAAAGCCAATATAGGAAGTATTTTCCCTGGATATGAAGTGGACAACTGTTACTGTATCAAGATATCCCGAGACGCTGATATTCTTATTGACGATACTATAAGCGGAAACATTGTGGAGCAAGTAAAAAAGAAGGTAAAGAAGCGCAAAATTGGAGCAGTATGCCGTTTTGTCTACGATCGCTCTATGCCTGATGACTTTCTTAATTTTCTGATTGATGCTTTTCATATTAACAGAAACGAATTGATATTAGGAGATAGTCATTTAAATCTTGAAGATTTAATTAAGCTGCCCAATCCTAACAAGCTCTTACAAATAAATGAGAAGCCTCAACCAATGAGACTTAATTGTCTAAACAGGCATTCTTCCATTTTCCAATATGTGAAGAAGAAAGATCTGCTGGTTCATTTCCCATATCACTCTTTCGAACATTTTATCCATTTTCTTTATGAGGCTACACATGATCCGCTGACTAAAGAGATAATGGTTACTCAATATAGAGTAGCCGAGAACTCTGCAGTAATAAACACATTGATCAGTGCTGCCCAGAACGGAAAGAAGGTAACTGTATTTGTGGAACTGAAAGCTCGTTTTGATGAAGAAAACAATCTGGAAACAGCTGAAATGATGCAAAATGCAGGTATTAATATTATTTACAGTATTCCGGGATTAAAGGTACACGCCAAGGTGGCGCTTGTACTGAGACATAGTGATAAACAAGAGAATGTACCTAGTTATGCTTATGTAAGCACCGGTAACTTTAATGAAAAAACAGCAAAGGTTTATTCTGATATCGGCATCTTCACATCTAATAGTGAGATTGTGGAAGACTTGCATACTTTATTTCTTATTCTGGAAAGAAAGGTGGAACATCCACAATTTAAGCAGCTTTTGGTTGCGCGGTTTAACCTTATACCGGAGCTCACTAAACTAATAAACCACGAAATAGAACTGGCCGAGCAAGGCAGAGGGGGAAAAATAATTCTTAAGATGAATGCCTTGCAAGATCAGATTATGATTGATGAACTTTACCGTGCATCGGAACATGGTGTGGAAATAGAACTCATTATACGTGGTATTTGCTGCCTTATTCCGGGCCAGCCATACAGCAAAAACATTCGCATAACCCGAATCGTGGATAGTTTTCTTGAACATGCCCGGATATGGTACTTCCATAACGGAGGAGATCCAAAAGTATTTATCGGTTCTCCCGACTGGATGAAGCGAAATCTCTACCACAGAATAGAAGCAGTAACTCCAGTTCTGGATAAAAATTTAAAAAGAGATATCATTGATATTCTGAATATTCAGTTAAAAGATAACCAAAAAGCTTGTTTTGTGGATGCCGACCTGCAAAACAAATTTAAATATAACCCATCGGAACCACCAATTAGGTCACAATATGCGATTTACAATTTTCTGAAAGACAAAAATTCACTACCTTTGCGCCCTAATTAGCAAAAATAAGAATGATTTCAGTAGACGGATTAACAGTAGAGTTCGGGGGAACCACCCTTTTCAGTGATGTTTCTTTTGTGATTAATGAAAAAGACCGTATTGCCTTAATGGGTAAGAATGGTGCTGGTAAGAGTACCTTATTAAAGATTCTTGCCGGTGTACGTCAACCCAGCCGGGGAAAAATTTCAGCTCCGAAAGATAGCGTGATTGCTTATCTGCCTCAGCACTTGATGACGGAAGACGGACGAACTGTTTTTGAAGAGACAGCGCAGGCTTTTTCTCACCTTCATGAAATGGAAGCTGAAATTGAGAAGCTGAACAAGGAACTTGAAACAAGGACCGACTACGAAAGTGACAGCTACATGGAGCTTATTGAAAACGTTTCTGCTTTAAGCGAAAAGTTCTATGCTATTGATGCCACTAACTACGAAGCGGATGTGGAGAAAGCACTTTTAGGGCTAGGTTTCATGCGCGAAGATTTCAACCGACAGACAAGCGATTTCAGCGGTGGATGGCGTATGCGTATTGAACTTGCCAAGCTCTTATTGCAAAATCCCGATGTTCTTTTGCTGGATGAACCTACTAATCACCTCGACATTGAATCCATTCAATGGCTGGAAGATTTCCTTATTAACAGCGCCAAAGCTGTAATCCTTATCAGTCACGACCGTAAATTTGTTGATAACATTACCACACGTACCATTGAAGTAACCATGGGACGTATATACGACTATAAAGTTAATTACTCCAAATACTTGCAGCTTCGTGCTGAAAGACGCGAGCAACAGCAAAAAGCCTTTGAAGATCAGCAGAAAATGATTGCTGAAAATCAGGAATTCATTGAACGTTTTAAAGGTACATATTCAAAAACCAACCAGGTACAAAGTAGGGTTAAGATGCTTGAAAAGCTTGAAATACTTGAAGTAGATGAAGAAGATACTTCTGCTTTACGTTTAAAGTTCCCTCCTTCTCCACGCTCTGGTAATTATCCTGTAACCATGGACAGTGTGGGCAAGACTTATGGTGAGAAACTTATATTCAGCAATGCCAATCTAACTATTGAACGTGGCGATAAAGTTGCTTTTGTAGGAAAGAATGGTGAAGGTAAATCTACTTTAGTGAAGTGTATCATGAAAGAGATTGAGCATACCGGAACACTGACTTTAGGACACAATGTACAGATTGGTTATTTCGCGCAGAACCAGGCATCGTTGTTGGATGAGAATCTAACCGTTTTCCAAACTATTGACGATGTTGCTGTAGGAGATATCCGTAATAAAATACGCGATTTACTGGGAGCATTTATGTTTGGTGGCGAAGAATCAACTAAAAAGGTTAAGGTATTATCTGGAGGTGAACGTACTCGTTTAGCTATGATTAAGTTATTGCTTGAACCGGTTAACTTGCTTATTCTCGATGAGCCTACCAACCACCTCGACCTGAAGACAAAAGATATTCTAAAATCTGCTTTGAAGGATTTCGACGGAACACTTATCGTGGTATCTCACGACCGTGATTTCCTTGACGGACTGGTAACCAAGGTTTATGAATTCGGCAACAAGAAAGTTACTGAGCATCTATGCGGTATTTATGAATTCCTTGAAAAGAAGAAAATGGATTCATTAAATGAACTTGAGAGAAACAAATAAAAAGAAATAAGCATGGTTGCTCAAACAGAATTCTCACTAAAAGCCAGACAAAGAGGGTTTCATTTGGTTACTCAGGAGATTATAAGAAATCTGCCTGAACTGCCAAAAACGGGATTACTTCATTTGTTTATCAAGCATACTTCTGCAGCTTTGAGCATTAATGAAAACGCAGATCCTGATGTGCGAACAGATTTAGAATCCACATTCAATCGCCTGGTTAAAGAAAGAGAACCCTATTATGAACATGTACTTGAAGGCGATGACGATATGCCTGCCCATACTAAGTCAACAATAGTTGGCTCAAGCATTACAATTCCTATAACCAACGGTCGGTTAAACCTGGGAACATGGCAAGGTATCTATCTTTGTGAATTCCGCAATTATGGTGGAGAAAGAAGGATTGTTGCCACTGTTATGGGATAATTGGTGAATGCTAAGAAAATCATTGGTGAATGGATTTTATTTATTGGCCAATGATTTTTAATCATTGGCCAATAATATTTCAAGCTCCTATTACACATAAATCATCTTCTTCGTCATACCTCCATCAATAACCATATTCTGGCCATTGATAAAGTTATTATCCGGATCACACAAAAAGAGACATGCCCGGGCAATATCTTGAGGAGTTCCGACTCTTCCCGATAAATGTTGCTCATGATCGGCCACTGTCAGCGAATCATAATCCTTTGTTTCAATCCATCCGGGACTAATACAATTAACCGTTATATGATATTTCGATAAAGAAACAGCCAAAGCATGAGTCAACGAAACAATTCCTCCTTTCGATGCAGCATATCCCTCAGTACCCGGCTCGCTCATTAAGTATCTGGTAGATGCAATATTAACAATGCGACCATAACGAGGTAATGGTTCCATTTCTGAACGATGTAATGCCAATAATCTGGAAGTAATAAAGACTGGTCGTAAATTAGTGGCAATAACTCGGTCAAATTGTTCAACTGTAACATCAAGCAATGAGGAAAATCCCCCAATACCAACATTGTTTATCAGGATATCAATATCGCCCCAATTGGCAAAAAGCTGTTTCATAACTTCCGTTAGTGCTTTCTCGTTTGTTACGTCAACTTTATAGAAGAGACTATTTTCTGACGAAAGAAAAGAAGAATCGGGTTCATTGATATCGCAAAAAGCAACATTTGCTCCTGCTGAAACAAAAGCCTCCACAATTCCCCGGCCAATTCCTTGTGATCCGCCGGTAACGAATACTCGCTTTCCAGACATTGTTTTCATAAGATGCAATTTATATTGTTAATGACTCAAATTCTGATCATCTGAATTATGAAAGAATATATCTTTGAACAAAATTAGATACAGCGAACTTCTTCAGGCAGATAGCCACTACGAATTCTCCATTCCTGTGGATATAGATTATTAGCCCGGTTACCTATATTTTTCACAAACCCTAGCGGTACATTTTTATATTGTAATAACAAATATCCTTTAGGAACTGTTGCATCCAACACTATAGCTTCTTTTCTTAAATAAGAGATAGCCTGTTCATAAGTCAGTTCACAAGAAGAGAATTTATTGGCATTCAATTCATTACTCATTGCCAAAGATTGGTGAGGTATGAGGTCTTTTCCTTTAACTTCACCTATAATTATACCGGAATGAACAACTCTTAACTGCTGGTACAGAAGACTGATTAATTCTGCATTGTTCTTCCGGCATGCAACGATAAAGTCACCTCTTCTTTCAAAATTAAAATCTTCAGGATGCTGAAGCCACAATTTCGTTTGTTGAGGAATCTCTAAAGGTTTTTCTTTTTTATTCTTTTTTGATGATTTAGTCCGCATAGGTTGAATTTCATCATCTCCTAACTTACGCAAGGCTGCAAGGAAAAAGCCTTCTCCTTTTGTTTTGTGAGGCAGAAAGCGATAAACAGGAGTATCTGTTCCGGCAAGGTTTCCCGTAATCCCCCATTCCTGAGGAACATCAACAGACAATGACTCTGCACCCAATTCTTTCTTTATCCATTCAATATTCTCTTCATCTTCCATCAGATTATAGGTACAAGTACTGTAGATAAGAATACCTCCCGGTTTCAGGGCAGACCATATATCTGCTATGATACGGCGCTGACGTTGATAGCAAATAGTTACATTCTCAGGACTCCATTCTTCAATCGCACCAGGATCTTTACGGAACATTCCTTCGCCTGAGCATGGAACATCAGTCAGAATCAAATCAAAGAGTGTACCCAAATCAGAGAAGTCAGCCGGATCATTATTGATAACTGCAACATCCGGATGTCCCCATTTTATAAGGTTTTCAGCTAAAATCTGAGACCGATTACGAATCACCTCATTAGCAACAAGAAAACTCCCTTCCGGTAAAAGACTACGTAGATGAGTAGATTTTCCTCCTGGAGCCGAACAAAGATCGAGTGCCACAGCCGGTTGGGTTACATATTTCTTAATAATCTGTTCCACAAACATAGAAGAAGCCTCTTGTACATAATAGCAACCTGCATGAAACAAAGGATCGAAAGTAAAAGTAAGACGTTCTTCTAAATAATAACCACTGGAGCACCATGGTACGTTCATCGTTTCATTGTGCAAAAAAGACTTTGTTTTATTCACACGAATGCTCACTGGTGATTCTTCCTGTAAGGCACTTTCAAGGTTTGTATATTCTTCGCACAAAAGTGCTCTTGTTTGTTCTATAAAGGGTTGAGGTAACTTCATCTGATTATATTTATGATGCAAATATACTTTATTCTCAATTTTTCTTATGGAAAAATAAAAAATAATTCGTCTATTTGCAACTTTCCATGCAACATGCTACGTCTAATAGTTGAAGTTTAAATAAATGGAGTATTAAACAAATTAAAACCAAAGAATATGAAACAATTTATGATTGCATTCATGATGATGTTCGCAGTTAGCATCTCAATGATGGGGCAAGCTTCACCAAAGAAGGCTACAGTTACAAAAGACACATCAAATGTTACGTTGACCGTACAAAGTACATCTGCCGACTCGGCCGCAACTGATTCTGCAGCACAAAATTACAATGGTGAATTAAAATCACTGAAAGAAGAGTTCCATGGAATTCCATTTGAGAATTCTGCAGGGTTGCTGGTACCAATTTTTGCAATAATTTTTGGATGTGCAGTTCCGGTATTGATCATTTTCTTCATTTTCTGGTATAGACACAAAGATAAACAAGCCCAATACCGCTTAGCAGAAAAAGCACTTGAGAATGGAAAAGACATTCCGGAAGGGTTATTTAAAGAAGTACAGGGTACAACAGATGTCCATGCCAAAGGAGTTAAAAACGCTTTCCTTGGTTTAGGATTAGGTATATTCCTCTGGGTACTGACCGGTGAATTCGGACTTGGATGTATTGGCTTTATGATTATGTTTATGGGTATCGGACAAATTGTAATTCATTACACACAAAACAAGCAGAAACCTTTAGAAAAGAATAATCCAGAACAAAAGTCAGACGAAGAATGAGCCAATTGAACGATATATCGTTAGTCGCACAGGTCGTGGTGTTTAAAAACACCAAGGCCTTCGACACGTTGGTTAAGAAATACCAATCGCAAGTTCGAAGGTTTTTTCTTAATCAGACGTTAGGCGACAGCGAATTAAGTGACGATTTGGCACAGGAAACATTTATTAAAGCCTATACAAATATCTCATCATTTAAAAATCTTTCAAATTTTTCAACCTGGCTTTATAGAATTGCATATAATGTCTTTTATGATTATATTCGCAGCCGTAAAGAGACATCTGAAATTGACGCACGGGAAGTAGATGCAATGCACTGCACAGAGCAAGAGAATGTGGGAGAAAAGATGGATATTTATAAGTCACTCAAGATGCTAAAAGAAGTGGAACGAACCTGCATCACATTATTCTACATGGAGGATGTGAGTATCGATAAGATAGCAGGGATTATTGGAAGCCCGACAGGTACAGTAAAATCACACTTGTCAAGAGGCAAAGAAAAATTAGCGATTTACTTAAAACAAAATGGTTATGACAGAAATTGATGATAAAATGATTAGCCAATTCTTCCAGAATGAGAAGAAGGAGATTAAAGATAATGGCTTTTCTAACAGAGTTATGCGCCATTTACCCAACCGGGTAGATAAACTTTCAAATATGTGGGCAGCATTCTGTACTGCTGTTGCTATTATTTTATTCTTTGTATTCAATGGCCTGGAAGCAATACTCAATATATTGCGCGAAGCATACAATGGAACAATGCAAAGCAGTATTGCACATCTTGATCTAAAATCATTACTTATTGCCGCTATAGTACTTATAAGTCTGGGGGTAAAAAAAGTTTGCTATTCTGACTAAAAATAGTTATAAAAAAAGATAATATTTACTTTTTTTTGCATATATTTGCGGTATACACTTGAATTGATACTGATGAATTATATGCTGCAACAGAGAGGAAGTACTTTTTTCATTTGTATTTTATGTTTATTCGTAGTTAGCTGCCACACTAAAAACAAGGAAAAAACAGCTGACAAATATGCGTATGCAGACTCTTTAACAGAACATTATAAAGAACTGGCATTAGAATATCCGGATCTTGTAAGGCAAAGATTACTAAAAGTCAGAGCAGTAATTAAAGACAGCATCAATTACTACAAATTAACTCAATATATTAGCTATACATATTTTCAGGATAACAAAATAGATTCAGCCCAACTATTAAATAGTAAGGTTATTCATTTCTGCAATAAAGACTTATCAGATACTACAAGACTAAATCAGTTAAAAACTGACACTTATTTCTATAAAGGTCTTTTTCTTTCGGCTTCAAGCCATATCGATTCAGCGCAATACTATTTCAATAAAGCTTATGATATAGCGAATCTGACAAAAGAATATAAAAAAATTGCAGAAATATGTATTAAACTAGCTTATAATTACTCACAACAGGGAAACTATACTTTATCTGTTCTTTATTACAAAAAAGCACACTATGCAGCTAACTTATTACAAGACCACAGCCATTTACATTTTCTAATTCAGACAGGACTAGCTAAAGTATATTTAGGCCTCAACAATTATAAACAGTCGAATATTTATTTTAATCTTGCGGAGGCAAAATTTAATGAGGTACCTCCTTATGATAAATTTATATTCGCCAGTCTACGGGCGAGTTATTATGAAACAATAAAGGACTACAGAAATGCACTAAAATGGTATAAAGAAGCAAATTTAGCAACCAAAAATTTTAAATTTAATATTTATAGAGGCATAAGTGAATGTAATGAAGGAGGTATTTACCTTTTGTTGAATAAGCCAGATTCGGCCAAGCATTATCTGGATAAAGCTAATTCTTTTTTTTCCAAATCAAATCAAAACATAAATTACTCTTTTTTCATCAATGGACTTTATGCCGAGTTAGCATTACAAAAGAACGATTTAAGAAATGCACATAAATTCTTATATAAGAAATATGATTTATCTAAAATATCCATTCAATATATTAATCTTTACAACAAAAGATTAGAATCTTATTATGAAAAAAAAGGTAATTTTCAGAATGCATATTTTTATAAGAAAAAAGTAGATCTATATGATGATTCTGTCCGAAGAACAACATTGTCTAGCGCAATTTCAGAACTAGCTACCCGATATAGTCAAGATACTAGCAAACTTAAACACAACATCATTCTTTCAGAAAACAAGGCTGATCTGCAAAAGATGAGATTGATAAGTATACTCTCATTATCTTTATTAATAATTGGTGTAATTATAATCAGCATTGCTATTCAATTAAATCGCAAAAAAAGAGAATCCAGATTTGCCAAGCAATATTCTACTATAGCTAAATTACGCATGGAAAACATTCGTAACCGGATTTCTCCGCACGTTTTGTTTAACATGCTAAATGCTGTAATGCCAACTTTCAAGCAAGACGACACCCTTGTGCACTTATTCAGGCTATTAGTTCAGTCGTTACGCAGCAATCTGATTGCTTCCGAAAAAATGGCAGTATCACTTGAAGAAGAAATTGAATTTGTAAAAAACTACATTGAATTCCGAAAAAATATCAATAGTAAAAAAGTAGATATCAATTGGAAAATATCTCAGAATGTTCCTTTTGATACGTTAATTCCGTCAATGATTATTCAGATACCAATAGAAAATTCAATAAAATATGCTTTCAAAGAGGAGGTTAAAGATGCACATATAAATATTGATATTTCTGCAGATGACAGTTTTCTTTATATCACTATTGTTGATAACGGTTCAGGATATAACCCGGGAGCGCATATTGGAGATAAAAACAGTACCGGAACAGGACTTAAGGTTATATTCCAGACTATAGAATTATTAAATCAAAAGAATCAGGAAAAAATGTTTTTCAATATTGAAGATATGAAGAACTTTTCGCCCGATTTACATGGTACAAGAGTTACGGTTATTATTCCTTATAAATATAATTTCGAGCTATGAAAAAAACAATAACTACAATTATAGTCGATGACGAAAGTAATTCGATTGCAACACTGAACAAGGATCTTGCTAATTATCCAGAAATTCAGGTAATTGAAACTACTACATCTATTGAAAAAGCAAAAAAAATAATTGTTCAATACCAGCCTGACTTACTATTTTTAGATATTGAAATGCCTAAAATGAATGGGTTTGAACTATTACACGAAATCCGAACGTTGATACACCCTGAAATGTATATCGTATTCTATAGTGCTTACGATAAATATGTGCTTGATGCATTGCGCTCATCTGCTTTCGACTATTTAATGAAACCTTATCAGCCAGAAGAACTTTCAGCAATTATAGAGCGTATTAAAACTCAACCAGAGAAAGAAAGAACAAATATTGAACAATCTATTCTGCGCTTAATGAAAAATGATAAGAAATTTGCTCTGCAAACAATCTCAGGGCTATTATTTCTAAAAGCCAGTGAAGTTCTTTGTTTTCAATATATAGATGGATTTAGAAGCTGGCAAATAACAATGACCGATTTATCTGTACAGAAACTAAGAACAGGTATTATTGCCAAAGATTTACTTGCTTTTAGCCCTTCATTCATGCAAATTAATCAGGAATGCATACTAAATGTTGACTATATCTCATCTATTGAGAATAAAACATTAAAATGCATTTTATACCCTCCATTCAATGATTTGGACATTCATGCTTCAAGAAGATATTATTCGAAATTAAAAGAACAATTAGAGATCTTATAGAGGAAACGTCGTTTAAATATTATTTATATAGACGTAATAAGTGGAATTTTGATTAATAAAGTTTGCATCTATTTGTCTAATCATTATATTTGCTTTAACCAAACATATTCAACATGAATAACAAATATGTGATAAATATTGGCCGTCAGTTAGGAAGTGGTGGCCGGGAAATAGGTGCTAAGCTTGCCGCACAACTACACATTGATTTTTACGACAAAGAACTTATTAATATAGCATCAAAAGAAAGTGGACTCTGCAAAGAATTCTTTGAAAAAGCTGATGAGAAAACATCGCAAACCATTTTTGGTGGACTTTTTGGAATGCGATTCCCTTTTATTAATGATGGCTCAATCCCTAATAATAATTGTTTGAGCAATGATGCTTTATTCAAGATACAGAGTGATGTAATTCGTGAATTGGCAGAAAAAAAATCATGCCTTTTTGTAGGAAGATGTGCCGATTATATATTACGTGATCATCCCAGGTGTGTAAACATCTTCATTTCGGCTTCTAAGGAAGAGCGGATTAAACGCCTCTGCAAAGAGAAAGGTATTAATACAGAGAAAGCAGAAGACTTGATAGAGAAGACCGATCGTGAACGGGCAGCTTATTATAATTATTACAGCTACAAAGTATGGGGAGCAGCAGCCACATATCACCTTTGCATTGATTCATCATCTCTTGGTATTGATGAAACTGTTGCATTCATTAAACAATTTATAGAAAAGAAACTGGGAATCTAGCCAAAATTAAAAAAGAGGTCATATAACAAACAAAATTAAGTATTTGTAAATAATCAGTTTCAGATAGATACTTAAAAGCATAAAAAAGGGGTTGTTCCATTCGAACACCCCCTTTCCATATATAATTATATATCGTTTACATAAACATAAGTATAATCAACTGTGCAGATAGCACACGCAAGAACATTACCAACGGATATACTGTAGAATATCCAACGCCCGGAGCATCACTACTTGAAACCTGATTAGAATATGCTAATGCAGGAGGGTCTGTATTACTACCGGCAATAAGTCCCATCAACATAAAATAGTTAATCTTGAAAAATTTGCGAGCAATAGATCCAACAATTATTAATGGAATAAAAGTAATAAGGAATCCACAACCTACCCACAACAAGCCATCTCCTTCAACCACCGTTTTAAAGAATTCACCTCCTGCCCCAATACCAACACTGGCAAGGAATAAAGTAATACCAATCTCACGTAGCATAAGGTTAGCACTTTGTGTTGTGTAAGTTACCAGGTTAAATTTGTAACCGAAACGACCAATAATAATAGCAACAACCAGAGGTCCACCAGCCAAACCTAATTTAACAGGAGTAGGCATTCCAGGGAAAGCAAATGGAAGACTACCAAACAATATACCAAATAATATACCGATAAAGATAGTAACAATATTAGGTTCATTTAAGCGTTTCATTGAGTTACCCATTACAGTAGCAACACGTTCAACAGCATCCTGAGAACCAACAACTGTAACACGGTCACCAACCTGAAGAACCAAGTTTGGGTTAGCAAAAAGATCCACACCTGAACGGTTGATACGAGTAACGTTCACACCATAAAGATTGCGAAGTTTCAGCTGTCCTAGTTTCTTTCCGTTCATTTCAGATTTTGTAACCAATACTCGTCTTGAAACCATCGGAGAGTCAAGTTCTTCCCAGTTCACAAATACTTCTTTTCCTATTAAAGAAATAATCGTATCGGCATCACCTTCTGAACAAACTACAAATATCTGATTACCTTCTTCAAGAACAGTTTCAGAGCTTGGTATTGAAACTTTTTCATTTTTAAGAATACGAGATACAACGAATGCGCATCCTGCAGTATTCATAACATCAGATATTTTTTTGCCGAAAACAGCTGAGTTATTTACTTCCAGGTGCATCAAGCGAGGCTTATTCTGGTTATCATCTGCCACTGCATTCCATTCTGCTTCTTCTTTAGCAAAATCAATTCTGAAAATAAAGCGTATCAGAATAATAGCACCAATAATTCCTACAACTCCAAGTGGATAAGCAACTGCATATCCTAACGCAATTTTTGGAACTTCGTGAATAATACCCGATGCCTGAAGCTGGTTTAATGCTTCCTGAGCGGCACCAAGACCTGGGGTGTTTGTAACTGCGCCTGAAAGAATACCAACTATCATTGGCAATTGAACTCTTCCGTTAAGAGCATAGAACAATCCCAATGCTACAGCAATATTTAGCAGAACAATTGAAGCGGCAAGCATATTCATAGTCATACCACCTTTCTTAAATGAAGAGAAGAAAGAAGGTCCTACCTGCAAACCAATACAAAAAACAAATAAAATTAAACCAAAATCCCTCATAAAATGAAGAACTTCCGTGTTAACATTAAGACCGAAATGTCCCATTAAAATGCCGACAAACAGCACAAAAGTAACACCTAAAGAAATCCCGAAAAATTTAATCTTCCCTAATAAGACTCCAGCAGCTATCACAAATGAATAAAGAAGAACAATGTGAGCCACTGAATTAGGGTCTGTTAGCAATTTAAACAACCAATCCATAGTGTATAAAGTATCAATTTAAAATTTTGCGCAAAGGTAGTTATTCTATCTCGTCAGATCAAATATTTCTATCTTTGTTTTATTATAAAATTATTAAAATGACAAGTAATATATTAAGCTACTTGAATTTTCCTAAAAAAAAGTATCCTATTATAAGTAAATAAGTATCTTTGCACCTCACACTTAGATAAATTAATATATTAAATACATTTATTAATCTTGTAATTAATACAATAAACTATGGCAGATAGTAATGAAAAACTCTTTTCGGACTTTTCGCCCGTAAGCACTAGCAAATGGATGGAAAAAGTAACAGCCGACCTAAAAGGTGCTGACTTCGAAAAGAAGCTCGTTTGGAAAACAAACGAAGGTTTTAAAGTTAAACCATTCTACAGGATGGAAGATCTGGAAGGTCTGAAAACAACCGACAGCTTACCAGGAGAGTTTCCTTATCTACGGGGAACAAAAAAAGACAATACTTGGTTTGTTCGCCAAAACATTCGCGTTGAATGTCCTAAAGAGGCTAATACCAAAGCGTTAGACATTTTAAATAAAGGTATTGATTCCTTAGGATTCAGCATCAAAGGAAAAGATGTAAACGCTGATTTTATTGAAACGTTACTCAATGATATTTGTGCTGAATGTGTAGAATTAAACTTTTCTACATGTCAAAGCCATGCTGTAGAATTGGCAGAGTTATTGGTTGCTTATTTCCAGAAAAAGAACTATGACTCAACAAAACTAAAAGGCTCTATCAATTATGATTACTTTAATAAAATGCTGACTAAAGGCAAAGAAAAAGGTAATCTGGTAGAAACAGCTAAGGCTTTGATTGAAGCAACAAAAACGCTGCCTTTCTACAGAGTTATCAGTGTTAATGCATTGTCTCTGAATAATGCAGGAGCTTATATTTCTCAGGAACTGGGATATGCTTTATCATGGGGTAATGAATATCTGAACTTATTAGTTGAAGCAGGAATTACACCAACTATTGCTGCTAAAAAAATTAAATTCAACTTCGGTATCAGTTCAAATTACTTCCTTGAAATTGCTAAGTTCCGTGCAGCACGTATGTTATGGGCTAACATTGTAAGCTCATACAAACCTGTTTGTACAAGAGACAATTGTTCTAATACTGCTGAAGATGGTGAATGTCGTTGCGCTGCAAAAATGAAAGTACATGCAGAGACATCTTCTTTCAATTTAACGATGCTGGATGCTCATGTAAACTTGCTTCGTACTCAGACAGAAGCAATGAGTGCGGCTCTTGCCGGAGTAGATTCATTAACTGTTACTCCGTTTGATAAAGCTTATCAGACTCCTGATGATTTCTCTGAACGTATTGCCCGCAACCAACAATTATTATTAAAGGAAGAATCGAACTTTGATAAAGTTGTAGACCCAGCTGCTGGTTCTTACTATATTGAAAATCTTACAGCATCAATTGCTCAACAAGCATGGAACATCTTCTTAAAGGTTGAAGAAGAAGGAGGATTCTATGCCGCAGTAAAAGCAGGAAGTGTTCAGGAAGATATTAATCAGTCTGGTAAAGCAAGACATATTGCTTTATCAAGCCGTAAAGAAATTCTTTTAGGAACCAACCAATTCCCTAACTTCACTGAAAAAGTTGGAGATAAGAGACAGGTTGAAAATAAATGTTGCTGTTCAGACAAGAGTAGTTCTTGCGAAAGCACTGTAAAAGTACTTAATTCCGATCGTGCTGCAAGTGAGTTTGAAGCACTACGTCTGCAAACTGAGGCTGCTGATCATTGCCCGAAAGCATTCATGCTGACTATTGGTAATTTGGCTATGCGCCAGGCTAGAGCTCAGTTCTCTTGCAACTTCCTTGCATGTGCCGGCTATGAAGTAATTGATAACCTGGGATTCGAAACAGTAGAAGAAGGAGTAGAAGCTGCAATGGAAGCTAAAGCTGATATTGTAGTACTTTGTTCCAGTGACGATGAATATGCAGAATATGCTGTTCCGGCATTTAAAGCTGTTAATAACCGTGCTATGTTTATTGTTGCCGGAGCTCCGGCTTGCGCGGATGCTTTGAAAGCAGAGGGTATTGAGAACTTTATCAATGTTCGTGTCAATGTATTAGACACCCTGAAAGAATATAATGCTAAACTAGGAATTAAGTAAAGACATCATGAGACCAGATTTTAAAAATATAGATATATATGCCGGATTCAAGCACGTAGATGGTGCTGAATGGCAAAAGGCTAACGGAATTGAAGCCAACTGGAAGACTCCGGAGCACATCAACGTAAAGCCTGTTTACACAAAAGAAGATCTTGAAGGAATGGAGCATCTTGAATATGCTGCAGGTATTCCTCCTTATCTTCGCGGTCCTTATTCAGTTATGTACACTCTTCGCCCATGGACCATCCGCCAATATGCCGGATTCTCTACTGCTGAAGAATCTAATGCTTTCTATCGCAGAAATCTTGCTTCCGGACAAAAAGGTTTGTCTGTTGCATTCGACCTTCCTACTCACCGCGGATACGACCCGGATCATGAACGCGTAGTGGGTGATGTTGGTAAAGCAGGGGTTTCTATCTGTTCATTGGAAAATATGAAAACTTTGTTTGATGGTATTCCATTAAGCAAAATGTCTGTTTCCATGACTATGAATGGTGCCGTACTTCCTATTCTTGCTTTTTATATAAATGCAGGACTTGAACAGGGAGCTAAGCTTGAAGAAATGGCCGGAACTATTCAGAATGATATCTTGAAAGAATTCATGGTTCGTAATACTTATATTTACCCACCTGCATTCTCTATGAAGATTATTTCTGATATCTTCGAATATACTTCACAGAAGATGCCTAAATTTAATTCAATTTCTATTTCAGGTTACCACATGCAGGAAGCTGGAGCTACTGCTGATATTGAATTAGCATACACTTTGGCCGACGGACTTGAATATCTTCGTGCCGGTGTTGCTGCAGGAATTGATATTGATGCATTTGCACCTCGTCTTTCTTTCTTCTGGGCTATTGGTACTAACCACTTTATGGAAATTGCCAAAATGCGTGCTGCACGTATGCTATGGGCTAGAATTGTTAAACAGTTCAATCCAAAGAATCCAAAGTCTCTTGCTCTGCGTACTCACTGCCAGACTTCTGGTTGGTCATTAACAGAACAGGATCCGTTTAATAATGTAGGTCGTACTTGTATCGAGGCTATGGCTGCTGCATTGGGACACACTCAATCACTTCACACCAACGCATTGGACGAAGCTATTGCATTGCCAACCGACTTTTCAGCACGTATTGCACGTAATACTCAGATTTATATTCAGGAAGAAACTTACATCTGTAAGAATGTAGACCCATGGGGTGGTTCTTATTATGTTGAAAGCTTGACTAATGAGCTTGCTCACAAAGCTTGGGAACGTATCGAAGAAATCGAAAAACTGGGTGGTATGGCTAAAGCAATCGAAACAGGTGTTCCTAAACTTCGTATCGAAGAAGCTGCAGCACGCGCTCAGGCTCGTATCGACTCTGGTAGTCAAACCATTGTAGGTGTTAACAAGTACCGTTTAGAGAAAGAAGCTCCTATCGACATTCTTGAAATTGACAATACAGCTGTTCGTTTGGATCAGATTGAACGTCTTAAAGAATTAAAAGAAGGTCGTGATGAAGCTAAAGTTCAAGCTGCACTTGATGCCATTACTAAATGTGTGGAAACCAAAGAAGGTAACTTACTTGAACTAGCTGTTGAAGCTGCACATGTAAGAGCAACCCTAGGAGAGATCTCCGACGCTTGCGAAAAGATTGTAGGACGTTATAAAGCTGTAATTAGAACTATATCAGGCGTGTATTCATCAGAAAGTAAAAACGATTCAGACTTCAAACGTGCTTGTGAACTTGCCGAGAAGTTTGCTAAGAAAGAGGGACGTCAACCTCGTATCATGATTGCTAAAATGGGTCAGGACGGTCACGACCGTGGTGCAAAAGTTGTTGCAACAGGTTATGCTGACTGTGGTTTCGATGTGGATATGGGACCATTGTTCCAAACTCCTGCAGAAGCTGCGCGCGATGCTGTAGAAAATGACGTTCATGTTGTTGGTGTTTCTTCATTGGCTGCAGGTCATAAGACATTGATTCCTCAAATTATTGATGAACTTAAGAAACTTGGAAGAGAAGATATTCTTGTTATTGCCGGTGGTGTAATCCCTGCACAGGATTATGATTTCTTGTATAAAGCCGGAGTTGCAGCAATCTTTGGTCCTGGTTCGCCAGTAGCAAAAGCTGCATGCCAGATTCTTGAGATATTACTTGAAGAAGAATAAACTAAGAATTAATAATCTATTATAAGAGGGTGCCCCCAAAGGGCACCCTTTTTATATGCGCGGAATTTTTCTTCTTTTTTCTGTATTTATAGGGGGTGAAATAAAAAAGCCCGCAGCTTATAATCAAGTAATTAGCTTAAAAAGTAAAACGGATTGTCAGAAAACTTCCTTTATAGTTTCCCTGATAAATAGGAAGAACGAGTTAAAAAGTGTTTCATGATTGATTTTAAGCACTATATAGAGGGATAAAAAAGAACTAAAATTCGAGCATTTTTATATAATATTACAAACAAAACCAATAAAATGCTCTCACAAAGTAAAAAAAGCTATTTATACCATTAATCTATTAAAAGTATCCACTTCATATATAACCATTTAGAACAATAAATTAATTATGTAAAATATTAGAACTAAAGTTAAGAATAGATTACATATAAAAGGCCTAGTAATACTATAACAAATTTCTATATTTTAGCAGCTTCCCATACTTAGAAAACATGGCAATTCTACTTTTAAAGTGACCCTGAACGTTTTTTGGCTAACTTTCTGGATTCATATCATTTTTGGACAGCCACATATCTTTTATTCTTTAATCAAAAACACAATTAGTATTTTCAAAAGATCATTTTTATTCAATAAAGCCTTTTTCTCTTTTGCTATCAGCATCCTGGAAATAAGCCATGCCTGTAAGCATTTTACTAAAACCACTTCTTTTATAAAACTCTTCTTTACCTGGAGAAGCATATAAAATGAGATTATAACCCGAAAGTTGTTCCTTTAAATTTTCAATAAGTATTTTGCCCAATCCTTTACCTTGATAGGACGGATGAATAGCTACATCATATACCGCAGCCTGTAAAACACCATCACTGATAGCTCGTGCGAATCCAACCAATGTCTCTTTGTGGAATATAAAAACTGTAGAGGCACTATTTCGAAATGCTTTTTCCTGAACTTCAGGAGCATGATATCTCATACCTACGGCTTTTAATATTTCTACTACTTCAGAGAAGTCGATGCCATCACAATTATTTATTACTCTTATTTCCATAACTAAGCAAAGATTGTTATTTATATGCTTTATTTCAGGTATCTGATAAAATGAGGACTAAACCTCTTTCTGATAAAACATTAAATCCAGGTATTGGTCAAATTTAC
>Ga0183101_1000056_pt3 | contig 93896 bp, 72 predicted proteins | sample Biomet3_FD_127790 | JGI IMG/M metagenome (GOLD analysis project Ga0183101, IMG submission 127790) | Microbial communities from bioreactor (seeded with sewage sludge) at LBNL, California, USA - Biofuel metagenome 3 | ecosystem: Engineered > Bioreactor > Anaerobic > Unclassified ... | reverse complement strand
CCGGGGTCATCAGCATGACCATGGAGGCGCATATTAGAATAAATGCTGTATCCGAGGCGTTCATACGGACATCCTTAAAGCGTGTGGGATCCGGCGAGGAATGGGGCACGACGTGCGTTGCGACATGCCGGGGATTCCATCGTCCCGTTCCGCGTTAAAAAGACCTCATCCTTGTGGGCAGGCGTTGAGCCCACAGCCTGGGCACAATGCCCCAGCATGATTTCGTATAGGCATGAAGTGTGCCAAACATGTTTCAGATGAAAAAATATTTTTATAACATATTAGTTTTTAATAATTTTTATGTTTCATACTGCGATGGAGCACAAACCTGCGGCAGGGTGAGTCCGCATTATTTCAACATTTTGGTCGAAAAAAAATATGGTTCTGAATCCCTGCTCATGAGGTTCAGAACCATATTTATAAAAAACTTTTTATATCAGTTTGTTATAGAAAAAAATACAAAAACGACGAAAACGTTGTCTTTTCGCGCCCGAGAGGCGTCGCTCATCGTTAGCGCATTTTAACTCTGCTAAATACTACAATTTTTTTTGAAATAAATCGTAAAATTGCGGTATTTTTAAAATTACCAAAAGGTAATTTTACATTATTGTTCCGCAACGTCCAGGCACCGCTTGGGGCGGAACGCTTTGTAGGTGATGCCATACTTTTTCATGCGCAGGGCCATGATTCGTTCGGTCAGGCCCAGGCTTGCCGCCGCCTTGCCCATCTGCCCCTGGCTGAACTCCAGCGCTTCGGTGATGGAGGCGCGTTCAAGCTCGTCCAGCTGTTCCTGCAGGCTGCCGGAAAGGCCCAGCCGCGTGAGGCCGGGAACGGCCCCCGTGTTCACGGCGGCCCGGTTGCCGTGCAGAGCCGGGGGCAAATGTTGCGGCAGCACAAGGCCCTCGCGCCCCAGCAGCAGCACGGCGCGTTCCATAACGTTTTCCAGCTCGCGGATGTTGCCCGGCCAGCCATAGCGCTGCAACATGTCCATAACGGAGAGCGAGAGGCGAACATTGCTGCGGCCGTTGGCCTGGGCGTATTTTTTGATGAAGTGATTGGCCAGGGGCAGGATGTCCTCCGGCCGGAAGCTCAGCGGCGGCAGAAAAATGGGGAAGACGTTCAGCCGGTAGAAAAGGTCGCGGCGGAAGGTTTCTTCTTCCACCATCTTTTCCAGGTCGCGGTTGGTGGCCGTGATAAAGCGCACGTCCACGTAGTGCGTTTCCATGCCACCCAGGCGTTCAAAGGCCCGCTCCTGCAACACGCGCAGCAGTTTTGCCTGCGTCATGAGTGAAAGTTCGCCCACTTCGTCGAGAAACAGCGTGCCCCCGTTGGCAAGCTCAAAGCGGCCCTTGCGCGTGGCGTTGGCGCCGGTGAAGGCCCCGCGCTCGTGCCCAAAAAGTTCGCTTTCGATCAGGTTTTCCGGCAGGGCGGCGCAGTTGAGCGAGATAAAGGGCTTGTTGGCGCGGGTGCTGCCCGCGTGGATGGCCCGCGCGGCTAGTTCCTTGCCGGTGCCGGATTCGCCCTGCAAAAAAACCGTGGTGCCCGAGGGGGCCACCTGGGCAATCTGGGCATAAACTTTTTGCATCACCTCTGAATTGCCCACAAAACCGCGCGGCCGCAACGGCGACGAGGTTTCTTCGTCCATGCGCCCCTGCGATTCCAGGGCCGCATGCCCCAGCAGGGTGGAAATAATGGTGAGCAGGCGCATTTCGTCTTCCAGCGTGGCGTCGTCCACCAGCAGATGGTCCACGGAAAGCGCGCCCACAACCTGATCGTTCAGGCGGATGGGCACGCAGATGAAGGAGATGCCCTCCTTGCCCAGATCGCGCGAACGGGTGCGGTTCAGAAACAGCGGCTCTTCGGAAACATTGGAAATGTACATGGGGCGGCCGGTTTCAATAACCCGGCCGGTAATGCCCTCGCCGCGCACATAACGCCCCCGTCGGGCCTCCGCTGGTTTGAGGCCATAGGCCGCCTCAATGCGGATTTCGCCGCTGTTGGGCGAAATAAGCGTGATGGCCCCGCGCATCATGTGCAGGTGCTCGGCCATGAGTTGCAGCGCCTTGTCCAGCGCAAGCCCCACATCGGTGGCCGAATTCATGACGTTGGAAAGCTCAAGCAAAAGACGCAGCTGTTCTTCGCGGTGGCTGTCCGCGCTGACATTCGTCCGCGCCTCGCTGCCAATGCGGTTGGAGGGGGGGGTGGGTTTATGCATGGGCTACCTATACTCCAGCCTGCCCCAAACATGCAATCCGTCAGTGAATTGCAGCCCGCGCCGACCCCTGGCGGCGCTTTGGGAAAAGGGGATGGCCTGGTGGGAAAGCCTGGGGATAGCCGAAGGCCTTTGGTGAGCGGCGCGACACGATGCTGAACAGCGGGCGGTGCTTGTGGCGGGCGGCACAAGGGAAAAATCGGGAAACGCCAGAGCCTGAAACGCGGCTGGGCAAACGGCTTTGCGCGTGCCCGGGCATGTGGCCGAGCGGTGGGCGGCACGCGCGGCTTGAGCCGGGCAAGAACAGGGCAAAAATGCGGCATGATGGGCAGGGGAGCATGATGGGCAGGGGAGGGCAAAAAAAAGCCTGTGATTTTTGCCGAGTGGCGAGTTTGCCGCTTAGTTGAGGAAATTTGGGCAATTGTCATGAAGGGTTGGTCATGACGCTTGACACTTGGGGGGCTTTCGCTTAGAAGAACGCTTCACCGCGTCCCCATCGTCTAGCCGGCCCAGGACAACGGCCTTTCACGCCGTCGACAGGGGTTCAAATCCCCTTGGGGACGCCAAAGAAAAACAAGCTCTTACGAGAAATCGTGAGAGCTTGTTTCGTTGTGGGGAAATTCGTTACTTCAGACTTTGAAAAAAACAATCCCTATGCTATTTCTTTACCATCAAGTAAACAAAATTTTATCCGAGGGCAAAAAGGGACATCATGGACTATCAAGAAGCTCTAAATTTTGCGCTAAACGGACAGGCCATTATATTTACAGGCGCAGGGTTTAGCGCTGGCACAACTAGCCTTGATGATTTGGCCCCTCCTCAGGGAGAAGAATTAGCTCACATTCTAGGTGCGCAGTCTTGCTCAAAGCTCGTCAATGATCTCAAAGATGCATCTGATGTCGCGATACCGAAACTTACCGCAGATATAGCTGTTCCGCTTTTACATGAATTATTTCGTTTAAAGAAAGTGACAGAAGCGCATCTAAGCATAGCAAGTGTCCCTTGGCTAAAAGTCTATACAACTAACTATGATGATGCGTTTGAATTCGCCTACTCATCTGTGGGAAAGCCTTATACCTCGATCACGCCATCCAGCCCAACAGACCAGCCGCGAAATATAAACATAATCTTCCATATTAATGGGTTTATTAATACCTTGGACAAGAGAACGCTTCTTACAGAATTTAAATTAACTAACAGAAGTTATCAAACAATAGAGTTTCTTGATTCTCCATGGAGCAACATCCTTGTAACAGATATCCAAAAGGCTAGTGCGTGTTTTTTTGTTGGATATTCATTATATGATATAGATATACAAAGGATACTGACAAGAGTTAACAATATCAGAGAAAAATGTTTTTTTCTTTTTAAAGACTACCCAGACGAAATACTAGAAGCACGAGTCAGCGGATTTGGAGAAATACTAACTGGCGGCTATGAGAAGTTTGCGGCAGATATAACTGAAGCAAAAAATGTATTCGTGCTTGTAAATCCAAAGTTAAAATTTAGTTGTTTTAAATATGAATCGAAAGAATCATATACTAATATATTTTCTGATATGCCAGACGTGTTTGATCTTTTAGTTTTTGGGAAAATAAACAAAGGAAAGTTTTTTCAATCTGTAGCAAATAACTTTGATGGTTATTATTGCTTGCAAAGGTCATATGTTAAGAAAATAATAGGTTCTATTGAGAAAAATATAAAAAATATAATTATTGATTCTGATATAGGGAATGGAAAATCAATCATCATTGAGATACTAAAAGCATATTTTGTACACAGTAATATAAGGTGCTATACATTAATAAATGATGGCGATTCTATTGATGCTGAGATTGGAGAAATTTACAAATACGAAGGTAAGCAAGTAATTTTTATTGATGGAATTCATAGGCATAAAGCGATACTTAAAAAATCTTCGTACCAACGCCCGGAAAATACTTTTTTCATTATGTCAGAGCGTACAGCCCTTGCAGAGGTTAATGGAAAGCTTTTAGAAGATATTTTTGCTGATAATCTGTATAGTGTTTCTGTAAATAGAATAAATGATGATGACTTAAAAAGGTTAATATCCCTGCTGAAGTCACATGGCTTGCTTGGAGAATTTGCTAATTATCAAGAAGAAAGATGCTTTTGTGAGTTTAAAGATAACAACTTGACAAGCTTTTTAAATATTATTTTATATTTGTACGATACATCAGACCATATAAAAGAAAAGATATCACAGGTGTTGCACGATATTCAAACAAAATCTGGCTATTTTTCTCTTCTTGCTGGAATTTTTGTTGCGTCTTTTCTCAGGACTGAGCTTACCTTAAATGAGATTCTTGAAATAACAAAAATAACTGGAAATAAGTCTATAATATTCCAATCAGATTCATCTGTAAGGCAGCTTATAGATTCTGACTACAATACAATTAGCGCAAAATCATCAATCCTAGCTCAATACATTTTAAAAAATAAAATGCTTGCAAAGGATGTTGTGCCAATACTCACTAATATTTATGAATATTGTACTAAAAATAAATCAAAAAGTAAAATATATTATGATATTATAGATGAATTAAACAGATTTTCAACGATACAGCGAATTTTATCAAAAGATAATTTGTTAGATGAATGTATTTCTTATTTTGAATCTATAAAAAAATATAATTTGAATGAAAGGAATCCCTCATTCTGGCTTCAGTATGCGATATCTCATACTGTAAACAATTCTTATGAAAGAGCTCAAGAGTACTTTAAGACTGCGAGGGCCACTCTTAGAAAAGATCAACGAGGAACGAAGCTTTATATTGACAACTATTATGCTCGATTTTTATTGCAGCGATGCATATTTAATAGTAAATTTTACAATTTTGATGATTTCAAGACTGTAAAAAATATAGTCAATTCACAAATAATTGATAAGGAGACTATGTATTATCCATATAGAATAATTATGAATTATAAAAATTTTTATAATATTTTTGGTGTATTAATGTCAAAGTCACAAAAGGAATTCATTTTAAATCACTGTCTTCATATAATTAGCCGTACAAAAATTCCAATGGGCGTGGATAGAAATTATTATAGGATCAATGAAGCAATTGATGATTTGCATAGCTTGGTCTCTAAGATTCAGCTAGAATTGGGTAATAGCCTGTAGCTAATTCTGGTCTCCTTCGTGCTGAGCCTCCTATCCCATGGTGGTTTATTTAAGCTCACAAAAGAACTCGACCGAGATGAAAACAATTTTAATCTTGTATGTATATTTTTTAGCGTTGCCTGAGCCGCACGGGTTCATGCCATTGGCTACAATTGTCAACTCTATTCCTATGAAGAACTAATGATTGGACGTATTTTTTTAGTCTAGCTAATAGTTTTTGTTCTCAATATGCCTTAAATTTCTTCATGTAGCTTAGCTTTTGCTCTAAAAGTAGCAATGTATTATTGAAATTTGTAAATTTTAACTAGATATGATTTGTAGTCCTGCACCTATAAAGATTTGTATACTTATAAATAATTTAAGTTTCATGATGATGTGTCTCACGTTAAGATAATATTTTCTATATTTTTTTGCTTTATAAAAAATATTATTACAGGGAATCTTTACTTGTAAAATTCGTTTATAGTTTGATGGTCATTAATTGCAAAGATCTCAGCATTTATCTCTGTAGTCATAATTGAATACGCGCAAGTGTGAATGATTTGTGGGATGTGTTTAGTGTTCTCACGAAGTTGACCAAAGAACCGAATGCCCATAGAATGCTGACATTAACAACATCAACAGGGAAGCTTATGCTTATTCAACTGGACTCTGTTCATTATGCATAGCAAGGGCTATTGCATATCACTGTAATTTATAGGCAATAGCTCTTGCTCCGTCCTCATCAAAGCAAGGAGGAGCATAATGAGCTATACAAAGGCGAACAATGTATTGCCGCAATCATTATTGTGCGCGATACAGCAGTATATAGACGGCGAATACGTTTACATTCCGCGCAAGAAGAACAAAAAATTGCCCTGGGGTGCAAACACGGAAACAAGGGCGGCCACCCTGGCAAGAAACAGAGAAATTCTGGCCAAGCGCAGTGCCGGAAGTTCTGTAGCCGAGCTGGCCGAACAGTATTTTTTATCGTCTAAATCTATATACAAAATCCTTCATGCCGCAAAAAACGGCTAACATTTGAAAGCGCCTTGGGTAACCCCAGGGCGCTTTTTCTTTTCAGAAGCAACAATTGGAATGTGCAATGTTTTTAAAACGGCTATGGTTCCCAATGAAATCAACACCAATTGTGTAAAAGGAGTTTTCATTGGACATCCCAAAGATTTTTACCGTTACAGAAAGCGCTCACCGCATCCATAATCCGTTTACGCCGGAAAAGCTGGCAACGCTTGGGGCGGCCGTGCGCTTGCAGCCGCAGATGCATCTGCTTGATCTCGGCAGTGGTTCTGGCGAAATGCTGTGTTCCTGGGCGCGTGATTACGGCATTACCGGCACCGGCATAGACATGAGCGAGCTGTTTTCCGCTCAGGCCACGGCTCGCGCCAAAGAGCTTGGCGTTGCGGACAAGGTTTCATTCATCCACGACGACGCATCCGGGTATGTTGCGGATAAAAAAGTTGATGTGGCGGCCTGCATTGGCGCCACCTGGATTGGCGGGGGGCTTGACGGAACCATTGAGCTGCTGGCCAAGAGCCTGCGTGACGGGGGCATTATTCTTGTGGGCGAGCCGTATTGGCTGCAATTGCCCCCCACGGAAACCATCGCCAAGAGCTGCCTTGCCACCGCCATTGCGGATTTTCTTACGCTCCCTGAGCTGATCGCGCATTTCCAAAACCTCGGCTACGACGTGGTGGAGATGGTGCTGGCCAGTCAGGATAGCTGGGACAGGTATGAGGCGGCCAAATGGCTGACCATGCGCCGATGGCTTGAGGCCAACCCCAACGACGGTTTTGCCAATGAGGTGTGCGCCCAGCTGAGCCAGGAGCCGCAACGGTATGTCACCTATACGCGCAATTTTCTTGGTTGGGGCGTGTTTGCCTTAATGCCGAGATAGTCGCGCATGGGCTGGGGCGCAGCGGTGCGCTCCAGCCTGCGTAAAAAATCGGTCCTCTTGGGGGCAGAGTGGTTGAAATATCACTAACTATATTAATATGTAAATTATAGTGCAGCGCTCAAGAGGGACGCATCTCTGGCGCATATCAAGCATTATTACCGCATTTTTGTTTCGCGCTTGAGGGTCTATGATCGTTAGCCCATGAAAAAATGTGCCTTTTGCAATGCGTATTCTATGCGGCGCAGTGCGAGGAGAAGGTAAGGCCGTCGTGGCATAGGCAGGAAGCGCGGCCTTGCTGGCGCTCTGGGCAGCGCGGCCTTGTTTTCCTGATTGAAAATAGTTATCATTTTTTTCAACGTAGCTTCTCTTTGAAAATGGTCCCTTTTTAATTTATCCTTCACTGAGTACCCCTGAGTAACGAGAGAGCAATGGCGCAGTCTGAAGTTTCACAGCCACCGGTGGAAATTTATCCACGTGAAAAAGCCGACCGGCGTCTGGCGCCGAATATTCCTGGTCGGGGGAAATCACGTCGGTCCAGCGATCAAAGATACGCAGCCGAATTGCAGGTGTCTGTTTATACAGCTTCGGAAGAAACCACGCCTGTGCGTTGTTTCAGCGAGGATCTTTCGGCCTCTGGAATGCTTTTGCACTGGCCAACGGACGAACCGGTTCCTGCTGTGGGCGACGACTATATTTTGCGCTTCACCATGCCGCCCGGCGTTTTGCCAGAAGGTTACGAATCGCGTGTGCGGATGCCAGCACAGGTTGCGCGCCTTGCCTCTGATGAGGATGGAACAACCAAAGTTGCCGTGAGCTTTTCGAGAAGCATCGACAAGTATTTGAGGCTCAAAAAATGGCTGCGGCTGATTGCCTCGGCTGTGCTGCTTATTGCGCTTTCCGTCTGTGCTGTTGTGTATATGCGGCAAGAGAGCGTGTTTTACTTCATGTTTGATGTGCCGGTTTTTCTGTATGGCATTGTTGCATCGGTGTTTTTGGTCAGCCGGTTCGCCTTTTCCTTTTTTTACAGCAACGTTCCCGTGGATGAAAATTTCACTCCCGGCGTAACCATTGTTATTCCCTGTTTTAATGAGGAAGAGTGGATTGCAAAGACAATTCGTTGCGCTGTTAATCAGGACTATCCATCTGAAAAACTTGAGGTTATTCTGGTGGACGACGGCAGCACCGACAAATCGATGGAAGAAGTGCGGCGCGTAGAAAAAATGATCCGCAAAGAAATTTCCGATGACAAGTTCTTTGCTATTGAACAGCCCCGCAATATGGGCAAGCGCCATGCCCTGGCGGCGGGGGCCTTGCGCGCAAAATTTGATCTGCTGGTTTTTGTTGATTCAGACAGTTTTTTGGAACCAGATGCCGTGCGTGAACTTGTGCAGCCGTTCCGCGATCCCAAAATGGGGGCTGTTTCCGGCAGAACAGAGGTGCAGAATAAGTGGACCAACGCCCTGACCAAAATGCAGGCCGTGCGTTATTATGTGGCTTTTCGGTTCATGAAAGCCGCGGAAGGGGTTTTTGATAGTGTAACGTGCCTTTCCGGCCCGCTGGCCTGCTACCGCAAGGATCTGGTGCTGCGGTATCTTAGCGATTGGCTTAATCAGAAATTTTTTGGTTATCCGGCCACGTTCGGTGATGACCGCAGCCTGACGAACTTTATTTTGGCACACCACCGAACGGGCTATCAGGATGCAGCAGTGTGTTCCACCATTGTGCCTTCGAGCATGCGCACCTTTTTTCGACAGCAGATGCGCTGGAAACGTTCGTGGTTGCGTGAAACCTTGCGCGCCAGCGCATTTATGTGGAAAAAAGAGCCTTTTATGGCGCTTTCGTTCTACATCGGGTTTCTGCTGCCTGTTCTCGCGCCGCTGGTGGTGGTGCGTTCCATGATTGTGGTTCCTCTGGAACTGGGCTTGTTTCCGTATAAATATCTCATGGGCATTCTGACCACCAGCATGCTTATGAGCGCTTCATATCTGTTGTTCAAGCGCAGCAACCTGTGGCCTTACGGCATAGTGTTTTGCGCGTTCTATCTTTTTGTGCTGCTGTGGCAGTTGCCTGTGGCCGTCGTTACGTTCTGGAAATCCGAATGGGGAACGCGCAACACGGCAGCCGACGTGGCTGCACAGGAAAAACTGCGCTATGAGCAACAGATGTTTGTTATGCCTGATGGAGAAGTGGGGGCAGAGGGCAATGCCGCTCCCGAAACGCATGATTCGCCGCCCCCCAAGCCCTAGTTGCACTTTTTTATGGACGCAGCGGATGGTTGGCGGCCATGCCGCGCGGTGTTCGTGCTAGCGTGGCGCTGATTTCCTGTGACGGGGACGGCGCCGTGGCGTGAGACGGAATAATTCCTATTGTTGCCCTCCGTTGACAGAAATAAAAGGTGTGCCATGGTGGGCATACCTCAACTGTTTTTTTGCAAGGCCCCGGCGAAAGCCGGGGTTTTGCATTTTTTGCGGGAAGGCAGCAGGCGCGCGGGTGTTGCAAAAAAACGTCCCCCCCATGCGTGGCGTTGCGCGCCCAACATGAGGGGGATGCTCGGCAGAGCCGTCCTCGTCCTGAGGTCGGTCCGGCGCGGAAGCGGCGGCCTTATCCCTTGCGGATGCGCACCTTGAATTTGCGCAGAAAGTCGGCGGGAAGATAGGTCATTTTGGCCTGCCGCAGGCCTTCTTCGTCCAGATCCTGCGCCCGGTTGATATAGGTGAAGCCATCGCCCGCGTTGCGCGAGAACAGGCAGTTGATGGTCTGATACACGCCCTTGAAGCCGTTCAGACCTTTTTCGTAATGCACGCCAAGGCTTTCGCCGTCCAGGTTTTCACCAACGCTGAAGGCCACCATTTTGCCGTCCACATAGAGTGAACCGCCGGAAAGCCCCATAAAGCAGTTCCAGTGGCTGAGCACGCGGTTGATGGCTTCGTTTTCGGCCCGCAGGGAGGGCGATTCCTCGCATTCGTGCCACTGGCACCAATCGTCCTGCACGGCCAGCACGTCTTCCACCATGGCGTCGTCAAGCGCGTGGTAGTCCGGCTCGCCATAGGTCTTCACATAACTATTGAAATGGTTGCGCTTTTTGTGAAAACGGTTGCCGGGCAGCTCCGCCAGTTCTTCCTGCTTGTACAGATATTCCCACTGGCCCCGGTCTTCCTCCGCATCCACAAGGCCGGGCAGATCGCGCTGCCAGATGCGCACGAGTCCTTCCGGCACGCGGGCGATATTGTGGGCCTCGGGGTTGAAGCCGCAGGGCAGCAGCTTTTTCCAGGCAATGGCGTTCCAGTCGCCCACCGGCGCCCAGCACACGGCATAGGGCCGGGTTTGGCGTATCCAGCAAAGGTTGTCCTCAAAGCACCATTCCAGGCCATAATAATCCTGCCAGCCCCAGAGGTTGGCCAGGGTGTAGTCCAGCGAGCGCTGGGGAGTGCGGGCCCACAGTTCGTAATACTGCTGGCGTCCTTCCAGGCTTACCGGTGTAAAGGTCTTGCTCACGGTTCTCTCCTTGCAACCGCACACTCCTGCCAGGGTGTTCGGTTGCGCTTGCCGCAGCGGCCGCACGCGCGGCCCAGCAGGCATATTTACGGTGTTTGCGGCAGACGGCGGTTATTCATGGAAAAGCGCGTCCAGTCGCGGAACAGCACCACATAAAGCATGATGCAGGTTTGCAGAATCTGGGAAACCAGCATGGCCAAAAATACGCCAGAGGCGGTGCCCCACAGCATATGGCCAAGCAGCCAGCCCAGCGGCAGGCGCACGCCCCAGAAACTGCCGCCGAAAATCATGAGGTTATACTTGGTGGCCCCGGCGCCCGTCATCACGCCGCCCATAACCGTGCTGGCTATGGAAAACGGCGTGGAAAGCAGATTGTAGGTGAGATAATTGACAATCTGAACCTGCGTGCCCGGCTCCTGCGAGAGCAGGGCGGCCACTTCATGCCTGAAAGGCCAGAGCAGGGCGGCCATCAGGCTCATGGCCAGCGCCGCCAGCGCCACCATGTTCAGGGCCACCCGCCGGGCTTCCTCAGGTTTTCCCGCGCCCAGGCTGTTGCCCACAAGCACGGCCACGCTCATATTGAAGGCCATGCCCGGCAAAAAGAGCAGGGCTTCCACCCGCAAACCGGCGGTAAGGCCCGCCAGGGCGTTAACGCTGTCGGTGGGCAGTGAAGCCACAAGCACGAACAGCGTCATATAGCCAGACTGCCAAACAATTTGCGCGGCCCCGGCGGGCAACGCCACCTTGAGCAGATAGGGCAGCCCGGCCCTGAGCCAGCGCAGCGAGGGCAGCGACTTGCGGTCGAGGTAGCCGGAATGCGCCAGCAGGGCGCAGTTGCACACCGCGCCAAGGTACTGCGCGCCCACGTTGGCCCAGATAAGCCCCATGTAGCCCATGGCGGGCAGGCCAAACCACCCCAGGCCCAGGCCCAGGCAGGCAAGCAGGTTGAACAGGCACACGGCGGCTGCCACCCATAAGGGCGGCAGCACCTGGCGCGTGGCGCGAAACATCACGCCGGTGGAGGCGTAAAGATACTGGGCGGGCAGGCCCAGCATGCTCGCGGCCCACATTTGCCGGGTTTCGGGCAGAATGCTTTGGGGCACCATGAGCATATGCAGGATGCCGTCGCTGAAGGTCCAGGCGACCAGAGCCACCACAAAACCCATGGCCAGGCAGCCGATAACCGTTGTGCCCACATAGCGCTGAGCACGTAGTATTTTGAGCGCGCCAAGAGACTGGCTCACCGCCGCCGTTGCACCGCTTGAAACGGCCATGGCGACGACCATAAACAGAATGCCGCACTGGTTCACCATGCCCAGCGCCGCCTGAACGTCCGCGCTGATCTGCCCGGCGACCCAAACAGCCACAAAGCCCATGAAGAACATAAGATACATCATGAGCATCTGTGGCCATGTGAGCCGCCAGACAGCGCGTGGAGAAGTGCTCAGGTCGGGCGCGGGCCGGGCCTGCGGCTGGGGGATGCCGCGTTGTTCCGTCACATTAATCCATCAGGCAGCGCGCAAGATCCTCAAGGGTTTCGCGGCGGCGGATAAGTTTTGCCGTGCCGTCGCTTTGGATGAGAACCTCGGCGGGGCGGCGGCGCTGGTTGTAATTGGAACCCATGGTAAATCCATAAGCTCCGGCGTCAAGTATCCCCAGCACGTCGCCTTCGCGCATAACGGGCAGATTTCGTTCTTTGGCGAGGATATCGCCGCTTTCACAAATATTACCCACGATGGTCTGCACCATGTCTTCACGGGCCTCGGCGGGGTTCTCGCCATAGATTTCCACATCGTGGAAGGAATCATACATGGCGGGGCGCACCAGCACGTTAAAGCCCAGGTTGGTGCCCACATAGCGCCGGTCGCCGTTGTTTTTGGCGGCGTAAACGGAACCGAGCAGCACGCTGCATTCGGCGGCCACATACCGGCCGGGTTCCACCAGAAAACGCCCCGCATAGCCGCTTTTGGCCGCCCAGCCGCTGATGAGCGCGTGCAGGCGGTTGCCCAGGTCGGCCATGTCCAGGCGGGCCTGGCCGTCATATTTTTTGTAGGGAATGCCGAAACCGCCGCCAAAGTCGATAACCTCAAGCTTTTGCAGCATGTCGGCGGGCAGGCGGTCGGCCAGGTGCAGCAGCACTTCGGCGGCATTAAGATAGCCATCGGGCTCCATGAACAGCGAGCCGATGTGCTGGTTAATGCCCGCCAGGGTCATGCCGTGCTTGGCCAGCAGGGCAAAGACTTCGTCCAGATTGTCGGGCGTAACGCCAAATTTGGTGTTCTTGCCCGCCGTCACCACTTTGGCGTGGTGCCCCGCGCCGATGCCGGGGTTAAAGCGCACCATGACCTTGCCGCCGGGGTTGAGCCGCCCCAGCATGTCCAGCTGGGAGAGGGAATCAACGCTGATGAGCAGGCCGCGCGCAACGGCGTTTTTCAGCTCCGCTTCGGAATTGTTGTTGGAGATGTACAGGATTTCACGGGGGGTAAAGCCCGCCAGCTCGTCCATATAGAGTTCGCCGGGGCTCATGGCGTCAACCACCAGCCCTTCTTCGCGAACAATGCGCAGCAGCACCGGGTTGGCATTGGCCTTAACGGAATAGTTGACGCCGAAACCCGGGTGTTTTGAAAGGCTCATGAGATCGCGGCAACGTTGCCGCAGCACGTTCTCATTATACACATACAGGGGCGTGCCGAAGGTTTCAGCCAGCTCGCGGGGGGTGTGGCGGCCGTAAAAGTTGCATTCGTCGGTGTACGTTGCGCGGATGTCGGACATAAATACCTCTGAGATACCTGAAAAGATTGCGAGTGCCGCCCAAGCCGGAGCGGAATGTTCCCGTTGAGAGCAATTGCTGATTATCCGTGTCGTTCCGCGCTCTGTCAAGCCTGTTGACTGCCTGACCAGCGGCAGCGCGAACCGCTGCGGGCGAACCGCCGCAAGGCCCTGCGAAACGCGCTTTAGCGGCGGCAGAAGCTGCGCCGCGCTTGCCGCGCGTCATTGACAGAAGCCCCCCGGCATGTTTTGCTTGTCACTTACTATTGGGAGTTTTCTTTTTTGCCGGGCGGGGCCGCGCTGGCCCATGCCTGCCCAGGCGGGCGGGCTTGCGGCGTTCCCGGACACACACACTATATGGAGTAGTTATGCCGATCAAAACAGGCGATACGGTGCGCGCGCACTACACGGGCACTCTTGACGACGGCACGGTATTCGATTCCTCGCGCGAGCGCGATCCTTTGGAATTCGTGATGGGCAAAGGCATGCTGATTCCGGGTTTTGAAGCCGCCGTTGACGGGCACGAGGCGGGCGAAACCGTCACCGTGACCATTGCGCCTGCGGAAGCCTATGGCGAGGCCGATCCCGAACTGGTGTTCACCGTGCCCCGCTCCCAGGTGCCGGACCACATTCCCCTGAACGTGGGCGTGCCCTTGCAGCTTTCCAACGAGCAGGGCCAGATGGACGTGACCATCACCGAAATTGGCCCCGACGAAATCACGCTTGACGCCAACCACCCCCTGGCTGGCAAAACGCTGACGTTTGAAATCGAAATCGTCAGCGTGGGCTAGCGGGGTTTCTCTATTCCGCGCTTCTTGCGGCGCGGAAGGGCGGCGCGGCGACCTTGCCGCCCGTTCATGATTTTTGGCGGGGAACGTCGCCAGGCGTTCCCCGCCGTGCAAGCTTCGCGGCGTTTCCCCCCCCGTCCGCGTGCGCCAGGGCAGCACGGCGCGGTCGGTATGCGGCAACGTCGCGGCGGCAAGTCTTAGCCCGCCGAAAGCGGCACTATCGGCACCCCCCAACACTGCGCCTGCCCTGGGCGCGAGGTTTTTCCATGAGCATCAAATCCGCCAGACAAAGCGCTATTGAGGCCATCACCACCTATAAACCCGAAGCCGCCCCCCTCAACTTCGTGGAAACCAAGCCCACAGACATTTTTGGCTGCAACGTGTTCAACGACCGCGTCATGCGTGAACGCCTGCCCAAAATCGTCTACAAGGCCCTGCGCAAGACCATCGAATTTGGCGAGCGCATGGACCCGGCCATCGCGGACACCGTTGCCGCCGTCATGAAGGACTGGGCCATCGAAAAAGGGGCCACCCACTTCACGCACATTTTTTATCCGCTTACCGGCCAGACCGCCGAAAAGCATGACAGCTTTTTGATGCCCGACGGCACGGGCGGCGTGATCGCCGAATTTTCCGGCTCTATGCTTATCAGGGGCGAACCCGACGCCTCGTCCTTTCCTTCCGGCGGCCTGCGTTCAACCTTCGAGGCGCGCGGCTACACGGCGTGGGATGTGACCAGCCCCGCCTATATCATGGAAAACCGCAATGGCACCTTTTTGTGCATTCCCACCATGTTTCTTTCATGGACGGGCGTTGCGCTGGACAAAAAAACGCCGCTGCTGCGCTCCGCCCAGGCGCTGAACCGCGAGGCGCACCGCGTGTTGGGGCTGTTTGGCGAAGACACGCCGCTGCCCGTTGTTTCCTATGCCGGGCTGGAACAGGAATATTTTTGCATCGACCATAATTTCAATTTTGCGCGGCCCGACATTCAGATCGCCGGGCGCTCCCTGTTTGGCGCGCGTCCCGCCAAGGGGCAGGAATTCAGCGACCAGTATTTCGGCGTTATTCCGCAGCGCGTGCTTTCCTATATGATGGAAGTGGAGCGCGAACTTTACAAGCTGGGCGTGCCCGTGCGCACCCGCCACAACGAGGTGGCCCCCAGCCAGTATGAGATCGCGCCGCTGTTTGAGGTGAGCAACCTGGCCGTGGACCACAACCACGTCACCATGTCCATGCTGCGCAATGTGGCCAAGCGCTATGGCCTCAAATGCCTGCTGCACGAAAAACCCTTTGCCGGGGTCAACGGTTCGGGCAAGCACCTGAACTATTCCATCGGCAATGCGGAGCTGGGCACGCTGTTCGACCCGGGCGAAACGCCGCACGCCAACGCCAAGTTCCTGGTGTTCTGTGCCGCCATGATCCGCGCGGTTCACAAGTTCGGCGGTCTGCTGCGGGCCACGGTGGCCAGCGCGGGCAACGATCACCGCCTGGGCGCCAACGAAGCGCCGCCAGCCATCATGTCCATCTTCCTGGGCGATCAGCTCACCGAAGTGTTCGAGGCCTTCCGCGCGGGGCGTGTGGACGATGCCGCCGGTGAACGCAAGGGTCGCGCCCTCAACCTGGGCGTGGACACGCTGCCGCCCCTGCCCACCGACCCCGGCGACCGCAACCGCACCAGCCCCGTGGCCTTTACCGGCAACCGTTTTGAGTTCCGCGCGCTGGGTTCCAGCCAGTCTGCGGCCGGGTCCATCACCGCGCTGAACACCATGATGGCCGATTCGCTGCGCTTTGCCGCCGATTGGCTGGAAAAGGAAATGGTGCAAGGCAAGCACTTCAATCAGGCTCTGGAATCCTTTATCGGTCATGTCATCGACGAGCACAGCGCCGTTATTTTCAACGGCGACGGGTACTCCGAAGTGTGGCACAAAGAGGCCGGGCGTCGCGGCCTGCCCAACCTGCGCACCACCCCCGAGGCTCTGGCCGAATACACGAGGCCCGAGGTTATCGAGCTGTATGAGCAGGAGGGCGTGCTCAACCGGGCGGAGCTGAAGGCGCGGCAGGAAATATACCTGGAGCAGTATTGCAAAACCGTGCGCACAGAGGCCAACCTTGTTATTCGCATGGCCAACACCATCATCTACCCGGCGGGCATGCGCTATCAGGGCGAGCTGGCCGCCACCTCCGCCAACATGCGGGCCATCGGCAAAGACCCCAAAACCACAACCCTGGCCGAGATAACCTCCAATTTGCGGCTCATGCAGGACGCCTGCGCCCAGCTGGAAGACGTGCTGGGCAAGGCGGGCAAGCTGGGCTATGGCTTTGAGGCCGCGGCGAGCTACCGCGAGCATGTGCTGCCGCAAATGCTTGAGGTGCGGCGTTATGCCGACCTGCTGGAGGTTCGCGTGGCCGATGATTTGTGGGCTTTGCCTAATTACCAGGAAATACTCTTTGGCAAATAGGCCAGGGCGGCCCCAGGGGAACGTGCCTCTGGGGCCGCTTGTTTTGGCGCGCCGGGCGCAGGTTTGGCGCGGGCCGGGATATGGACCGGGCACGCTGTGAGCAGAGGGCGAAAGCGGGACGAACCCTTGGTTGGGCCGTACCCGCCGCGCGGTGGTTGCCGCCAGCGCGGCAAAAAATTTTCGGCATCTGTTGACAGCCGCTTGCGTGGCGTGTAGATTCGCACAAACAACAGGAACAAGGCATAAGCATGAACGTTATCTCCAACACCATTTTTAGCAGCTTCAAAGGCTGGTGGTGGCGCATCCAACTGCGTAGGGGAGACGTGCGGGCTTAACAGTTCCGGTACGTTGGCATTGTTGTAAACAGACGCCGTCTCCCCAGGGAGGCGGCGTTTTTTTGTTTTTCAGGCATACAAACCCAAAGGATGCGGCAGATGAAAGAGAACGGGGATGCGCGGCAAACGCTGACGCTGCAACAATCCGCCCGCTGGTTGCCGGCGGATATGGACACGCCCATCAGCCTGTTTATGGGCATGGTGGACGCTGGCAACGGCATTCTGCTTGAAAGCGCCGAGGTGGACGGCCGCTGGGGCCGTTACAGCATTCTGGCCTGCGATGCGGCGCTGTTCGTTTCCTGCCGCGATGGCAAACTGGCGCTGGACGTTCGCGACGAGCGCTTGGCCCCGCTGGGAGAATTTGAGGGCCGCCCCTTTGTGGAAGGCCTGCGCGCGCTCATGGCCTCGCTCTGCATCGCCGCGCCGCAGAACATCGACAACCTGCCGCCCATCACCCGTGCGCTTTATGGGTATCTGGGCTTTGGCATGGCCGGGCTGTTCAACCCCAAGCTGGCGTCCATCATGCCGCCGGAAGAGGCGGATTGCCTGTTGATGCTGCCTTCCACGGTGCTGGTGTTCGACCACCTCTATAACCGCCTTTGCCAGGTGAGCCTGGGCGAGCACCGCTCGCTGCAAAGCTCGCGCGAATCGCTTGAGGCGCGCGCCACGGGCAAAGCCGGAAAGGTGCGCATAGACCCCGACAGCGTTTGCGCCGAACCCGGCGAAGAAGGCTACAAGGATTATGTGCGCCGCATCAAGGAAATGCTGCGGCAGGGCGAAGCTATTCAGGTGGTGCCCTCGGTGCGTTTTTCCACGCCGTTCGAGGGCAATCCCTTTGAACTCTATCGCCGCATGCGCCGCTTCAACGCCTCGCCCTATATGTTCTACATGCGTTTTCCCGAGCTGACGCTTTTTGGCTCTTCGCCAGAGGTCATGGTGCGCTGCTCTGCCGGGCACCTGCAGCTTTCGCCCATCGCGGGCACGCGCAAGCGCGGCGCGGACGATCTGGAAGACGCCCGCCTGGCCGCCGAGCTGCGCGACGACCCCAAGGAACGGGCCGAGCATGTCATGCTGGTGGACCTGGGCCGCAACGACCTGGGCCGCGTGGCCCAGCCCGGCACGGTGAATCTGGAACGGTATATGGAAGTGGAGCGGTATTCGCACGTCATGCACCTCACCAGCCGGGTGAGCGCGCGGCTGGAAGAAGGCAAGGACGCCCTTGACGTGCTGGCCGCCACCTTTCCGGCGGGCACGGTTTCCGGCGCGCCCAAGGTGCGGGCCATGGAAATCATTCGCGGGCTTGAAGGCCGCGCGCGCGGGCCTTATGCGGGCTGCATCGGCTGGCTGGGGCTGGACAAGGACAGCGTGAACCTTGATACGGGCATCACCATCCGCAGCATGTGGATGCGTGAGGGCAAGCTCTTCTGGCAGGCGGGCGGAGGCATCGTGCATGACTCCGATCCCGAACTGGAATGGAAGGAAGTGTGCAACAAATCAGCCATCATGCGCCTGGCCCTGCGTGCGGAGGACGAAGAATATGTTTCTGCTCATCGATAACTACGACTCATTCACCTACAATCTTGTGCAGGCTTTCTACGCGCTGGGGCACAAACCCCTGGTGCTGCGCAACGACGACCCGGCCGTGCTCGACATGGCCGTGAACCCCGAGCTTTCCATGGTTTGCATTTCGCCCGGTCCGGGGCACCCCTCCGAGGCCGGATTGTGCCCGGAATTCCTCAAGCGGCTCAACCCGCGCATTCCCGTGCTGGGCGTGTGCCTGGGGCATCAGCTGCTGGGCCTGCACGCGGGCGCCAGGGTGGAAGTGGGGCCGAGCATCATGCACGGCAAGCAATCGGAAATCGTCCACGACGGCACGGGGCTGTTCATGGGGTTGCCCAACCCCATGCGCGTGGGGCGCTATCATTCCCTTGTGGTGCGCGCCGATGAAGATGCGGAAAACCCCCGCTTTACCGTGACGGCCCGCGCGCCCGAAGGCGAGGTTATGGCCCTGCGCTATAACGACCGCCCGTGGGTGGGCGTGCAGTTCCACCCCGAATCGGTGCTCACCCCCGACGGGCTGCGCCTTTTGGGCAACTTCCCGCAGGCCGTCATTGGCACTGGCGCGGAATCCACAGACTTTTCGGGCATTCTGGAACGTCTGGCCCGCGCCGAAGACCTTTCGGCGGAAATGGCCGCCGCTGGTTTTGCGGCCCTTATGGACGGCAAAATGACCCCGGCGCAGGCAGGCGCTTTTCTCATGGGCCTGCGCATGAAGGGTGAAAGCCCCCTTGAACTGGCCCACGCCACCCGCGCCGCCCTGGCCCGCGCCGTGCGCGTTGACGGCATTTCCGGCACGGCCATCGACGTGGTGGGCACCGGCGGCGACGGCCGCAATTCCTTCAACTGTTCAACGGCCTCTTCGCTGGTTCTGGCAGGCATGGGCTACCGGGTGGTGAAGCACGGCAACCGCGCCGTTTCTTCCAAGTGCGGCAGCGCCGACGCCCTCGAGGCGCTGGGCATAGAGCTGGAAAAAGACCCGGACTCCGTGGCCCGCATGGTGCAAAAGCGCAATTTCGCCTTTATTTTCGCCCCATACTTTCACCCCTCGTTCGCCAATATCGGCCCGGTGCGCAGAGAAATGGGCGTGCGCACCCTGTTCAACATCCTCGGCCCCATGATCAACCCGGCCCGGCCCAGCCATCTGCTGATGGGCGTAGCGCGGCCTGAGCTGGTTGATCTGGTTGCGGAAACCCTGCTGCAGTCGCCGCTGCACCGGGCGGCCGTGGTTTGCGGCTCGGGCAATTACGATGAGGTAACGCCCATTGGCCCCACCAAGATGGCCCTGCTGCACGCGGGCAAGGTAACGCCCATGATGCTCGACCCGCAAGAATTCGGCATCGCCTCCTGCTCGGTGGACGATCTGGCCGTGGGCGGCAAGGAAGAAGCCGTGGCCGTGCTGAAAGAAATTCTGGCCGGGCACGGGCCGCGCGCCATGATGGACATGGTGGTGCTCAATGTGGGGCTGGCCGTCTATCTGCTTGAGGAAAACATGAGCATGGCCCTGTGCATGGCTCGCGCCCGTGAGGCCGTGAGCGCCGGTGTGGGCAGGAAGGTGCTCGATGCTGCTTGAGCGGTTCCGCACGGCAAAGGGCGACGAAATAGCGGCCCTGCGCGCGCTTGAGGCGCGGGGCGGCCTGCCGCCGGTGTTCGCGGAAGAGCGCCCGGACTTCATGGCGGCGCTTTGCGGCCGGGCGGGCAGGGCCCCCCTGGCCGTGGTGGCCGAATACAAGCGGGCCTCGCCCTCGCGCGGGGTGATCTGTGAAAGCCTGGAGGTCGAAGACGTGGCCCGGCAGTATGCCGCCGCCGGGGCCAGCGCCGTGTCCGTGCTTACGGAAGAGGCGTTCTTTCGCGGGCGGCTGGAATATCTGGCCCGCGCGGCCCAGCCCGCGCTCTATGCCGGGCCGCGCCCCCCGCTGCTGCGCAAGGATTTTATTTTCGATGCGCTTCAGGTGCGGGCCACGGCGTCCACCCCTGCCTCCGCGCTGCTGCTCATTGTGCGGTTGACGCCGGATGCGGCCGTGCTGCGGGCGCTGCGCGAACAGGCGGAAAGCTTCGGCATGCAGGCTGTGGTGGAAATTTTTGATGCGGATGATCTGCGCCTTGCCCGCCAGAGCGGGGCGCGCATCATTCAGGTGAACGCCCGCGATCTTGAAAGCCTTGCCGTGGACCGCGACGCCTGCCTGCAACTGGCGCGCGCCTGCCCGCCGGAGGCGCAAGAACTGTGGATAGCCGCCAGCGGCATGAGCCAGCCGGAACATTTGGCGGCGGCGGCGCAGGCTGGGTACCGGGCCGCTCTTGTGGGCAGCGCCCTGATGGAAAACGGCGTTCCGGGCGAGGCGTTGGCGGCCCTGCTGGGAACGACAGCCAAAACAGGGGAGAACCCGTCATGCTGATCAAATTCTGCGGCCTTACCCGGCAGGAAGATGTGGACCAGGCCGCGCGATTGGGCGCGGGCATGTGCGGCTTCATCTTTCATGCCCGCAGCCCGCGCGGCATCACGCCCGCGCAGGCCGCCGCCCTGGAAAGCGGCTCCATGCTGCGCGTGGGCGTGTTTGTGGAACAGAATGCGGAAGAAATTCGGCGTATTATGGACGAAGCCCGGCTGGACCTGGCGCAGCTGCACGGCCGCCAAAGCCTGGAATGCGCCCGGGCCGTGGGCGCGGAACGCGTAATGCGGGTGCTCTGGCCCGACCGTTACACCCACCGCGCTTTGTTGTATAACGAATTGCAACGCAATGCCGATGCCTGCGCCTATTATTTGCTGGATGCCGGTCTGTTGGGCGGCGGCAGCGGGCGTCGGCTCGAGTGGTCGGACCTCAACAGCCTGCGCCCGGCGCATCCCTGGCTGCTGGCCGGGGGCCTCAACGCCGACAATGTGGGCAAGGCCGTTGACATGTGCGGGCCGGGCGGCGTGGATTTCAATTCCGGGGTGGAAGACGCGCCGGGAAAAAAAAACATGGAAAAAATGGCGGCCGCCGTTATGGCCGCAAACTCCAAAGGCAATAGGTATTCGCTATGAAAGACAGATACTTCGGAGAGTTCGGCGGTTGCTTTGTGCCCGAGCTGCTCATGCCGCCCCTTATGGAAGTGGAAGCGGCCATCCGCGACATTTATCCCACGGAGAAATTTCAGGCCGAGCTGAAAGACCTGCTGTTCAACTATGCCGGGCGCGAAACCCCGCTGACCTATTGCCCCACGCTTTCGCGCGAACTGGGCTTTGACCTCTGGCTCAAACGCGAGGATCTGCTGCACACGGGCGCGCACAAGGTCAACAACACGCTGGGCCAGGCCCTGTTGGCCAAATATATGGGCAAAACGGCCCTGGTGGCCGAAACCGGCGCGGGCCAGCACGGCGTGGCCACTGCGGCGGCGGCCGCGCGGCTGGGCATGCAATGCACCGTTTACATGGGCGCGGAAGACGTGGAACGGCAGGCCCCCAATGTTATGCGCATGAAGCTGCTGGGGGCCGACGTACACGCTGTTGAAAGCGGCACCCGCACCCTCAAGGACGCCATCAACGAGGCCCTGCGCGCCTGGATCGCCTGCCAGAAGACCACCCATTACTGCTTTGGCACCGCCGCCGGGCCGCACCCCTTCCCCACGTTGGTGCGCATGCTGCAAAGCGTCATTGGCCGCGAAACCCGCGCCCAGATGCTGGAAAAAACCGGCAAACTGCCAGATGCCGTTGTGGCCTGCGTGGGCGGCGGTTCCAACGCCATCGGCATGTTCCATGCCTTTATCAATGATGCCTCCGTGCGCATTATCGGCGTGGAGGCGGCGGGCACCGGCGAACCCGGCTGCTTCAATTCCGCCCCGCTGAACCTGGGCACGCCCGGCGTGCTGCACGGCGCCTACAGCATGCTGTTGCAGAACAACGACGGCCAGGTGGAACCCTCGCACTCCGTTTCCGCCGGGCTGGATTATCCCGGCGTGGGGCCGGAGCACTCGTGGCTGCATAAAACCGGGCGGGCGCATTACGGCATGGTCAAGGACGCCAACGCCCTGAACGCTTTTCAGCGGCTGTGCCGGGCCGAGGGCATTTTGCCCGCGCTGGAATCCTCCCACGCGCTGGCCTGGGTTCTTGATCACCCGCTTGAATTCAAAAAAGGCGATCAGGTGGTGGTGAATCTTTCCGGTCGCGGCGACAAGGATTTGGGCATTGTCAACAAGGCGCTGGGCTTCGCGGCGCAGGGCCAGGAAGAGGTGTAGCATCATGAACATTCTTGAAAAGAAAATCCGCGACGCCAAGGCCGCCGGCCGTCCGGCGCTTATTCCCTTTCTGACCGCCGGTTTCCCCGATCAGTCCACCTTCTGGCCCGCCATTATGGAACTGGACGAAAACGGCGCGGACATCATTGAAATTGGCGTGCCTTTTTCCGATCCCGTGGCCGACGGCCCGGTGGTGGAAGATGCCTCGCGCCGCGCCCTGAGCGACGGCGTGAACCTGCGGGGCATTCTGATGGATCTGATTGAGCGCAAGGGGCTTATCAATGCCGGTGTGGTGCTGATGGGCTATCTGAATCCCTTTTTGCAATACGGCTATGAAAATCTGGCCCGTGATGCGGCGCGCGGCGGCGTGCATGGCTTTATTGTGCCCGACCTACCCTATGAAGAGGCTGGCCCGCTGCGCGACGCGCTGAAAAAAGAGGGCATTGCCCTTATTCCCCTGGTGGGGCCCAACACCACCGAGGAACGCATGGCCCTGTATGACAGCGTGGGCGAGGGCTATGTGTATGTGGTTTCCGTCATGGGCATTACCGGCGAGCGCAAAGACCTGGCCCCCCAGGTGGCGGTGACCATGCGCCGCGCCCGCTCCGCCTTCAAGCTGCCGCTGGCACTGGGCTTTGGCCTGCGCGAACCCTCGCAGCTGGAAGAGCTTTCGCCCGAGGCCCGGCCCGACGCCGTGGTTTTCGGTAGCGCGTTGCTCAAGCATCTTGATGCTGGCGAAAGCGCGGCGGACTTCATGGCCCGCTGGAAGTAGGGCACGCGCTGGCGCTGGCGCGCTTGCGTTGGCAAACGTGCGGCCTGGCCGTTGTGTTCTCCTGATATTCACAGAGGTTCCCTCCGTGTGGCGTGTGACGCGCCGCCGGAGGGAACCTTTTTTGTTCACGAAAATAGGATTGAAATTTATTTTCAGAAAGGCAAGCTTTTCACTTGACTTTGAAATTCGTTTTCATTTAAAACAGAGTCACGGAACAACTACAGAACAACAGCTCAACACCGGCAGCGCCGGAACGGCGCTTAAACGATGGAGGCGAATATGTCCGTAACACTTATTGGCGGCATGGACCGTCTGAAAAAAGAATATATGGCGGCGGCGGAACAAAGCGGGCATTCCCTTAAATTCATCACCCGCAACGAGGCCAATTTCGTGGACAAGATCGGCAACCCCGATGCCATGATCGTATTCACCAACAAAATCTCGCATGAGGCCAAGCGCAAGGCCGTGCAGGTGGCGCGCTCGCGCAACATCCCGCTGCAAATGGTGCATTCGTGCGGTGTTTCCTCCCTGCGGGAGTGCCTTAAGAGCGCCTAGAACTTTTGAAGGAGCCTTTTTCAATGCGGAAAACACAACCCTGTAGTGGGAAGGAAGGCCGCTGCCGCGCAGTGGCCTTCCTTTATCTGGATGGCAGGTAGCGGGGCATGTGCCCAGGCCTTTGCTGGTTGCCTATGGCGCGCAGTCAGCCAAAAATGGGAAGGGACAGCGCCAGCGTAACGGAGGAGGCGACAGAATGCCGTAATTTTGCAACCGTCGCTTGACATTTATCGGGCAGGTGGCTAAATCATTCTGGACTTTGGAATTGAATTTCATTTTTTTGAGCGCCGCGTCCGGTTCGCAAGGCACTAAGCCACGAACCGTTGCAGCAGTCAATGCGGTCATAGCTGCGGCAGGGCCGCAGGAAGGGTCAGGAAGGCAGTATGCACGATTATTTGTTCTCGGTACTGGTTCAAACGTCGCCGGTGCGGCGTGGAGCCGTCAACAGCCTGGGGGAGGTGCTTGCATGAGCGCGGTTCGGCAGTTCAACAATCCCGATGATGCCAATGCCAACGCCGGGGGGCGCCTGCGCATTGCCCTGGCGGGCAACCCCAATTGCGGCAAAACCACGGTGTTTAACGGCTATACGGGCGCACGCCAGCATGTGGGCAACTATCCCGGCGTCACCGTGGACCGCAAAGAGGGCAACATTACGGTCAATGGCGAGGGCGTTACCGTTGTGGATCTGCCCGGCACCTATTCGCTGACGGCCTATTCCATGGAAGAACTGGTTGCCCGGCGCGAACTGGCGGCGGGCAATGTGCAGGCTGTCATCGACGTGGTGGACGCCTCGGCCCTTGAGCGCAACCTGCTGCTCACCGTGCAGATGCTCGAAATGGGCGCGCCGGTGGTGCTTGGCTGCAACATGATGGACGAAGCGCGTTCCGCAGGCATCCATATAGACATGGAACGCCTGAGCGCCCTTTTGCGCATTCCCGTTCTGCCCATGGTGGCCCGCTCGGGCGAAGGCCTCGACAAAGCCATGGAAGCCGCCATTAAACTTGCGAAAGAAGGCAAGCGGCAGGCCCTGCGCATTTCTTACGGCAGCGACCTTGACCCCGTCATTCTGGACATGGAAAAACGCATTGCCGATAACGGCCTGCTGGCCGACCGCTACATGCCCCACTGGGTAGCCCTGAAAATGCTGGAAGGGGATAGCGAAATTCTGCATGAGGTGCGCGCCGCAAACGCCGCCATGGCGCAGGAGCTGGAAGCCCTGTGCAAAAAGGCGGCCTCCCATGTGCGCAGCACGTTGAACGCCAACCTTGAATCCATCATCACCGACTATCGCTATGGGTACATCCGCAGCGTGCTGCGCGACGGCATCATAACCCAGGATGAGGGCAAGGACCGGCTGGCCCTTTCCGACAAGCTGGACAAGGTGCTGACCAATTCCTTTCTTGGCCCGCTGATCATGATTGGCGTGCTTTATCTCATGTTTGAGATAACCTTTACGATCGGGGCCTATCCCCAGGGCTGGGTGGAAGACGGCTTCACCTGGCTTGGCGGAATATGCACCTCGCTGTTGCCCGAGGGCTTTGCCCAGTCGCTGATTGTGGACGGCATCATTGCGGGCGTGGGCGGCGTGGTCAGCTTTGTGCCGCTTATCCTCATCATGTTCGCCCTCATCTCGTTTATGGAAGACAGCGGCTATATGGCGCGCGTGGCCTACATGATGGACCGCATCTTTCGTTTCTTCGGCCTGCACGGCGCTTCGGTGATGCCCTATATCATCGCGGGCGGCATTGCGGGCGGCTGCGCCATCCCCGGCGTTATGGCCACCCGCACCCTGCGCAGCCCCAAGGAAAAACTGGCCACGCTGCTCACGCTGCCCTATATGACCTGCGGCGCGAAGCTCCCCGTGTTTTTGCTGCTGGCGGGCGCGTTCTTTCCCGAAAACGCTCCCACGGTCATGTTTCTCATCATGATCACCGGCTGGGTCATGGCTTTGCTGGTGGCGCGGCTGCTGCGTTCTTCCATCGTCAAGGGAGAGGCCACGCCTTTTGTCATGGAGCTGCCCCCGTATCGCATGCCCACGCTGATGAGCCTTCTGCTGCACTGCTGGGAACGCGCCTGGATGTATCTTAAAAAGGCCGGAACCGTGCTGGTGGCCATTTCCATCCTGATCTGGGCGGGCATGACCTTTCCCCAGCTGCCCCAGGAAAAGGCAGCTCCCTTTGAAGCCCACATCGCCCAGCTTGAGGAACAGCTGGCCGCCATTCCCGAGGGCGACGCCTCCCGCGCCGCTGTGGAAGAACAGCTGGGCGAGGCCCAGAACACGTTGAAGGAAGAAAAACTGGCCTATTCCGCGGCGGGCAGCCTGGGCAAGGCTGTTGAACCGGCCACACGGCCCATCGGGTTTGATTGGCGCACCGACATTGCCCTGTTGGCGGGCGTGGCCGCCAAGGAGGCCGTTGTGGCCACCATGGGCACCGCCTACGCCATGGGCGATCAGGATCCCGAAGACGCGGCCCCCCTGGCCGAACGCCTTAAGGCCGACAACGCCTGGTCCAAGGCCACCGCGCTTTCGCTGATGCTCTTTGTGCTGCTGTATTCGCCCTGCTTTGTGGCTCTTGTGGTCATCAAGCAGGAGGCGGGCAGCTGGGGTTGGGTGGCCTTCAGCATTCTTTTCAACACCAGTCTGGCCTATGTGGTGGCCATGACGGCATTCCAGATAGGCCGCTCCGTCTGGGGCTAAACCGGCTTTTCCTTCCCTTTCGTCCGCATTGTGCCTGTGCCGCCCGCCTTGACAAAGGTCTGGCGGCACAGGCATTATCTGTTTAGTAAAGAAGACCGGATAGTGGCGGGGGGGATTTCACATGGTCATCAGAAAACTCGCGTTCGCCGTTCTCATGCTTTTTGCGGCGTGCCCCGCGTGGGCTGTCGGCGCATGGGATGCCTATGTGGTGAACGTGGAGGACGGCAGTACCGTTTCAGTCAGCACAAAACCTGACGCCAAAGAAGCGGAAATGGTGCTGGTGTTTTACGGCATTGAGGCCCCAAGCCTGAGGCAGCCTTATGGACCGGAAGCGCAGGCCTATCTGCGCAGAATGATGCCCAAAGGCGCCAAGGTGGCGGTGGAATCTGTGGGGCAGACGGAAAACGGCCCGGTGCCCGCGCTTGTGCAGGTGGGGGGCGATTCCGTCAACTACAAGCTGGTAATGGAAGGGTTGGCATGGGTGGACAGGCAGAAATGCCGGGCCGTCTTTTGCCGCCGTTGGCTTATTCAGGAACATCAGGCGGTTTTGGATAAACGCGGTATCTGGGGCTTGAACATCGGTACCCCCCCTTGGCAGTGGAGCCGCTGAATAGCCGCCGTAACCTCTCTGGAGCATGTATGGAAGTTACAGGTTCCGACGAATTGCGTGAATTTCTTGACTCGTGGCAGGAAGACCCCCTGAGGATCAGGAAATCATTTAAAGAATACATGGATTTTCTGGCCGCGCACAGTAATGTGAGCTTTACCTTCAAGGCCAGGCCGGGCGTCAGCTATTCCCTGCGCGCCCGTCACGACCTGCAGAGTCGGCGCGTGCTCTTCGTGCTGGTGGATGTGGTGGACGACGAACCCGCCAGCCGCTGGCTTTCCGTCTGCTTCTATGACGACATGGTAAGCGACCCTGAAGACAAGGGCGATTTTGTTCCCGGCGGCCTTATGGGCGAAGACGCCCGCTGTTTCAACCTTGAGGACGACGACGCCCTTATGCGCGACTATATCAAGGCGCGCATGGCCGAAGCCGTTCGTCACGCTTCCAAAGACTAAACGTGCCCTATCCCGAAAACGGCAGCATAGCCATTGATTTTGAAACATCCGGCTATTCGGCCCACAGCGCGTGCGCTGTGGGCCTTGCCCGTATTGAGCAGGGGCAAGTGGCCGATGTGTTTTACAGCCTTATTCGTCCGCCTTCCACGCGGGTGCTGTTTACCGAAATCCACGGTCTTACCTGGTCCATGCTGAAAGATGCCCCCACCTTCGCGGAGCTCTGGCCGCGCATGCAGGCCTTTCTTGCCGGAGCAAACGCCCTCTTGGCGCACAACGCCTCGTTTGACAGAAGAGTGCTGGCGGCCAGTTGCCGCGCCGTGGGCGCGGATGCGCCGCAAACACCTTTTTTGTGTACGCTTAAGGGCGCGCGGCGCAGCCTGCCCCTGGCCTCAAAAAAGCTCAACAGCGTCTGCGATTATTTCGGCATTGCTCTAAACCACCACAATGCCGCTTCCGATGCCGAGGCCTGCGCGCAGATTTATCTGCGCCTCAGGGAGCGCGGCGTCACCGACGCCCAGATGCGCTTGTAACCCTTCTTTAATGGCAGGCCCCAACGGGCCGCGTTGTCCCTTGTGTTGCCCTGGGCTTCGGCCAAGGCCTGCCGCACTCCTTTTGTCGCAAGCAAGAAACAAGCGTCACGCGCCATCCATGCTCTGCGGGCTACAGCTCGCACGGGCCTTTTTTCGTGTTCGGCAAAAGCCATGCCGCCCGCTTGTTGCCCGGCATGACGGGGCTTTCCGCCTCGCAAGGGTTGCTTGCGCCCGCTACTACTTCCAAGGCCGGGTGCCCTCTAGCGCTTTTACGCCGCCGTTGTTGGACGGACCTCGCATTTCTGGCAGACCAACGGCGTTAGGCTAGCCCTGAATTTCTCTTCCCCTCCTTCTTTTCTTTTTCCCTTTTTTTCTCTGAGCTGCGGAACGTGGCCCCCGCCTTTGGGCGCGCTGTTGCCGTAGCGTCAAAATGCTGTCCATGTTGTTTTCCTATCATGTAACTATCTGTAAAAGAATAAGTTTATGTCGTTGGAACGGTTGTTGCTAAAGAGGTGTCAAGCAAGTTTCCGTTACGCACGGGGGTATGTGAAATGAAATCGTTATTTACCATGGAAGTGGGCCTTGTTGGCAAGGTCATGGATATGCAGCTGCAGCGGCAGAACGTTATCGCTGGCAACATCGCCAACGTGGAAACGCCCAACTACAAGCCGCGCGATCTGTCTTTTGAAAAAGAGCTTCAATCCGCCTTGGGGCTTGACGCCAGGGGTGAAATGAGCCGCACCGAGCAAGGACACATGCCCACCGCGTTCAGCCCCGATTCGTTCGGGCCGGAATGGGAAAAGGCCATCAAGCCCCGCATGGTCTACGGCGAGGACCGGGTCAATATTGATAAGGAAATGGCCAAGCACGCCAAAAACCAGTTGCAATACACGGCGCTTACCCAGGTTATGACCAAGACCTTTGAAGGGTTGAACACCGTTATTATGGACGGCAAGCAGGCCTGATTTTTTGTTCGTCGCCAATGCCGCGCGCGGCGTAGGATTGTTGGCGGGCGACGCAGGAGGAAGCCATGGACTTCATGACGGCATTCGACATCAGCGCATCGGGCCTTTCGGCGGACCGCACGCGCATCAACACCATTTCCATGAACCTGGCCAACGCCAAAACCACGCGGACGCCGCAAGGCGGGCCTTATCGCCGCCGCACGGTGGTGCAGCAAACGGCCGACGTGGACGACCCCTTTTCCATCCACATGCGCTCGGCCTTGGACCGGGCCGTGCAGGGGGTGCGCGTTTCCTCCGTGGCTGTTGATACTCGCCCGTTCAAGCGGGTGTATGAGCCCGGCAACCCGGATGCCAATGCCGAAGGCTATGTGATGTATCCTGATATCAACGTGGTGGAGGAGATGGCCAACCTCATGACCGCGCAGCGCAATTTTGAGGCCAACGTCACCACGGTGGACGCCGTCAAGGGCATGTTTGTCAAGGCACTGGACATCGGCAAATAAAACGTTGCAGCGCGTTGCCGTTCCAGCGGGCGCGGGAGGTTGTTATGAGCATTCAGGCATTGGGCATGCGGGCATACAGTGAGGCTGTGCAGCATTTCAGCAAGGTTCAGGGAAGTTTGCAGCAGGGCATGCCCGTTGGCGGGCAGAGCCAGTTTTCTAAAACTCTCGACCAAAGCTTGCTGCGCGATAGCGTGGACCGTGGTGAAAACTTCGGCGCGCAGGCTGATTTTATCAAATACCCCTCGCAGGCCCACACTTCGGTGATGCAGCCGAACAGCTTTTCGGATACCGTTAAAAGCTCGCTCAACAAGGTTAATGAGCTGCAAACCGCAAAAAATACCGCCATCGACGACTTTGCCTCGGGCCGCATGCAGAACGTGCATGAGCTCATGATCACCATGCAGAAATCCAGTCTGGCCATGAAGCTTACCTCGGCCGTGCGCGGCAAGGTGCTCGAAGCCTATAAAGAAATTTCCAAAATGCAGTTCTGATCTGTTTTTCCTTTCCGCACACGCCTTCTGAACGTCGGTTCCCCTCCATGGTTTCCATGGGGGGGAACCGACGTTTAGGGCGTCACAAATTTGAATGTTGCTGGGGCGTCACAAAAAAATAAAGTTATTACAATATGATATGTAATGGCATGGCAATTGCTTTGGCAAAGCAGAGTCCGGCTATGCGCCGGAAAAACGCCATGTCTTCGCAGCAGGAGCTAACATATGCCGGCTTTCATCATGCAGTTCGTCAATGCCATCAAGTCGTTATGGGCAAAAATGAGCCTCATGCAACGTGTGGCCTCCGTGGGCGTGATCGTGGGGCTTGTGGCCGCGGTTATCGGCCTTTCCCTGTGGGCTTCGCGGCCGGACTACCGGGTGCTGTATTCCAACCTCAGCGCCGAAGACGCCGGGGTGGTCATCAAGTCGCTGCAGGCGGACAAAGTGATGTACCAGCTTGCCGACAACGGCAAGACCATTCTTGTGCCCAAGGACGCCGTGTATGAAGAGCGCATCAAGATAGCGGGCGAAGGCGGCCTGGTGGGGCAGGGCATCGGCTTTGAGATTTTTGACAAGGTCAAGGTGGGCCAGACTGACTTTGTGCAGAAAATCAATTACACCCGTGCGCTTCAGGGCGAACTTTCACGCACGATCAGCGAATTTCCTGGTGTGGAGAGCGCCCGCGTTCACCTGGTGATGCCGCACCGCAGCCTGTTTGTTGAAGAGCGGGAATCGCCTTCCGCCTCGGTGGTGCTGAAGCTCAAGCGCCCCAACATCAAGCCCGACCAAAAGGAAATCAGCGCCATTCTGAACATGATTCTGATGTCGGTTGAGGGCCTGGACAAGGCGCACGTTTCCATTACCGACAACGGCGGCAAGGTGCTCTATCAGCCGGAAGAAGACAGCCTGGCGGGCGTGACCACCACGCAGATGGAGCATCGCCAGCAGGTGCAGCGCAATCTTGAACGACGCATCGAAGAAATTTTGCAACCCATGTTTGGCCCTGGGCGCGTTATCGCCAAGGTCAACGTGGATATGGATTTCAGCCAGAAAACCATTCGCCGCGAAATGTACGACCCGGACAAAACCGCCGTTCGCAGCGAGCAGCGCAGCGAAGAAACCCAGCAGGGCCGCTCGAATCTTGAGGGCGGCTCGCCGGACGCGAACTTCAGGGGCGACGGCATCAACGGCTCCGTTTCCACCCAGAACGGCAGCCGTGAAACCCGCACCACCAACTATGAGATCAACAAGGAAGAGCAGCAAATTGTTTCCAACGTGGGCGATTTAAAGCGCATGACGGTTGCAGTCCTCATCGATGGGACGTATGAAAAGACCAACGGGGCATGGACGTTTATGCCGCGCAAGGCCGATGAGCTTGAGCGCGTGCGGCAGCTTGTCACCAATGCCGTGGGCCTGGACAAAGGCCGTGGCGACGCTTTGGAGGTGAGTTCCGCTCCCTTCACGGATTCCGAGCCGCCCAAGGATCCCAATTTCGCCGAAATGCTGGCCAGTTATGCCGAACGCCTGGGCAGGCCCCTGCTCAACGCGCTGCTGGCCTTTCTGTTCCTCATGCTTGTGGTGCGCCCCGTGGTTCTGGCGCTCATCCGGCCCAAGGTCGAAGCCGGCGAGATGATCGAAGGGCTTGAAGGCCTGCCCGCCGCGGAAGAACAGCTGGCGTTGTATGAAGCCTTGGAAGAAGCCTCGAAAACCGATGAGGAAGTCGAGGATGAGGACGAGGACGTACTGATTTTCAAAGACATTGAAGCCCTGAAGGCGCACATCTTCACGCTGTCCGACAACCACATGGAACAGGTAGTGACGCTTGTGCGCGGCTGGATGAAAAACGATGAAACAGCCAATGCCTAAAGAATCGGCCCGCCTGGCCGTGGAGAGCGGAGCAAAAAATTCCTCGCTCGCGCAGCTCAAGGCCTTGCGGCTGGCTCAGAAAGAAAGCAACCAGCGCGTAGAGGAACTGAAGGTGCGGCTCTTCCGCATCACGGAACAGCACATGGACCAGGCCGTGCGGCTTATCAAGCGCTGGCTTTCGGACAAGGAATAAGCAACCACGCGGGGATACCCCGGCTGCGGTGAAGGAGAAGGGAGATGGAGTTGACCGGCAAACAGCGCATTGCCGTACTGCTGCTCGCCATGGGCGACAAGTTCACAGCGGACGTGTTTAAGCGCATGGACAGGCAGGAAATTGCCGACATCTCCAAGGCCATTGTGGAGCTCGAGCCGGTGCCGCGCGAGCTCGTTGAAGATGTGCTGCGCGAATTCCATGAATCGCTGGTTGAAGGCGTGGACATGATCAGCGGCGGCAGCGAAACGCTGAAGCGCCTGTTGGTCAAAAACCTCGACCCCGAAACCGCAAAATATGTCATGGATTCTCTGAGCCTTGAAACCGGGCCCGCGCCCTTCCGCGAGCTGGAGCAGGTGAGCCCCAAGCTGCTTTCGCAGATTTTGCGCAACGAGCACCCGCAAACGCTGGCCCTTATCGTCGGCCACCTCAACCCCGACCAGGCCGCCAATTTGTTGACGAACCTTCCGGCGGGCGTGCGCGCGGAAGTGCTTATGCGCCTGGCGCGGCTTGAGGCCGTGCCCGAAGACATGCTGATGGAAGTGGACAAGGTGTTGACCAGCCAGCTTATCGCCATGGGCGGCAAGGAAGGCAAAAAGGTTGGCGGCGTGCAGGCCGTGGCCGAAATCCTCAACGCCGTAGACCGCGCCACCGAGGAAGAAGTGCTTTCCGAAATCGAGGAAGATTCCGCCCAGATGGCCGAAGATATCCGCAACCTCATGTTCGTCTTTGAAGACTGCAAGAATATTGACGACAGGGGCGTGCGCGAGATGCTGAAGGAAATTTCCAACGAAGACCTCACCCTGGCCCTGCGCGGGGCCAGCGACGACCTCAAGGAAAAGTTCTTCAAGAACATGTCGGAACGCGCGGGCAACATGATTCGCGAAGAACTGGAATTTATGGGGCCTGCCAAGCTTTCGGACGTGGAGGGCGCGCAGCAGAACATCGTCAAGGTTGTGCGGCGGCTTGAGGGCGAAAACAAACTCGTCATCAGCCGTGGCGCGGGCGACGTTTTTGTTTAGCGCCGTGCCGCCGGTATTTACCGGCGGTTTGGGGGCCGCCCGGCCTCGCCGAACACGCCGGGCAAATGCAGCACCGTGTTGGTGGAGCAGCCCAGCGCCGAAGAATCTGTAACCACCGGAACCGGCCATGGCGTCTGATCAATTGCGCAAAAAATGGGGCACCATCTTCATGGGCGAGCGTGAGGCCACGCCGCAGCAGCTCGACGCCATGCAGGAACCCGTGCTTCGTGAACGCATGCAGCACCAGCAGCAGGAAGACTATCTTGCCAGGGTGCGCGCCAGGGCCGAGGAACGCGCCCGCGAGATTCTTGGGGCCGCCTATGCGGAACGGCAAAAGGTTTTGGAAGAAGCCAGAACCGAGGCCGAGGCCCGCGTGCGGCAGCTCACGGAAGAATCCCACGCTCTCAAGGCGCGGGCGCAGGCCGAGCTTGCCGAGGCGGAGGCCGAACGCGGGCGTGCCAGCGATTTGCGCCAGGAGGCCGAAGATATCCGCCAGGCCGCGCACGCGGAGGGCTTTCAGGCCGGAATGGACCAGGCCGGGGAAGAGCTGAAGGAATTTCGGGCCGAGGTGGGCGGCATGGTCGCCAACCTGCTGCGCGGCGTCGCGGCGCAGCGCGGCAGCCTGACCGAGGATTGGCGCGCCGAGCTTGCGGAGCTGACCCGTGTTGCCGTTGAAGCGGGAACCGGCTGGGTGCTTGAAAGCGAGCACAAGCGCATTTTGCAGCATCTGGTTTTCACCTCGTTGCAACTGCTTGAAGACCGCGCCACCGTGAATATTCGGGTGCATCCCGATGACGAGGAAACCGTCAGCGATCTGTTCCGCGCCGCGCGCGAGCGCGTGCCGGAACTCAGCCAATGGATCGTCAACGGCGACGAAGCGCTGGAACCGGGCGACCTTGTGGCCGAAAGCCTCAGTGGCTCGGTGGAGAACCTTCGGGCGCACTATCGCGAGATGGTCGAGGGCATTCTTGAACATTTGACGCTGCCCCAGGCCCCCGGTGAAAAGCAGGCGGGCGAGGCGGCGGAAGCCGTGGCCCAACGCGAGCTTGAGCATTTGGCGGCGCTGGAGCCGCAGGCCGTGCCGCAGGCGGTGGAAGCCGCTCCCGAGGTTTTGGCAAAATCCCCGGAAACCCAAGTGCCGGAGCCGAAGGCCACAGCCGCAGACGCAGCCGCAAATGCAGCCACAGATGCAGCCGCAAACGGCGGCGCGCCCCTTTCCGCTTCTTCTGAAACTGGCTCAGAACCCGGCCCCGAAAACGGGCCAACGGACCCAGCCGCGCCGGAAGGCCCCATGCCTGCCGCCGCGCAGGCCGCAACGCCCGCTTCCGATGCTTTTTCGGAAGCGCCCACTGAAGCTTCCGTTGCAGCATCCCCTGCGGCATCTCCTGAAACGGTGGCTGAACCTTTCGCGGCACCTTCCCCACATGCTGGGGCCGCGCCATCCCATGCTCAGGCTCCATCCAACGCCCCGGCTCCCTCCGCGCCGGAAAGCGCGCCGGAACCGCCAATGGCGACGCCGCAGCCGTCTGTGGCCGAACCTGCCGCCGCGCCTCTTGCGCCTGAGGCCGCGCCCGCCCACGATGCCGCGCGGCAAGGCGCGCCAAACCCGCATGGCGATAATCCCAGCCTGGCCGAGCTTGAGGACGAGCTTTTTCCCCTGCCGGAAGAGGCCGACGCCGCAGCGACAAACGAAGCCGCCAATATTTTTGTGAACGGCGGTTTTTTGCCCGGCTCCGGCGACGGGCGGACGGAGTAGCCCCCCATGCGCCTTGAGCCGGAATCCTGCATAAAATTGCTGCAAACCAGCACGCCCGTGCGTCTGTATGGCAAGGTCAACAAGGTCGTTGGCCTGGTGGCCGAGGGCAGCGGCCTGCGCGCTCCCCTGGGGGCCGTGTGCCACATGCTGCCGGACGAAGGCGATGACGGCATCGCGGCCGAGGTGGTGGGCTTTCGCGAGGGCAACCTGCTTTTCATGCCTTATGGCGATATGCGCGGCATCCGCCCCGGCAGCCGCATTCGCAACACCAGCCTGCCGCCTGTGTTCCCTGTGGGGCCGGAGCTTTTGGGCCGCGCGTTCGACGCTTTCGGCACGCCGCTGGATGCGGGGCCGCCCGTCAGCGCGGAACTTTATGTTTCGCCCCTGCCCGTTGGGGAAAGCTCCAGAGAGGATTTTCTTCGCCAGACGGAAGAGCAGCTTCCCTTTGTGCCGCCGTGGCTTGAAGAGGCCCGCAAACAGTGGCACCCCGAGCTGGCCCCCATTTATGCCGACCCGCCCAGCCCCCTGCAGCGCCCGCGCATCACGGATATTCTCGACGTGGGCGTGCGCTCGGTCAACAGCCTGCTGACCCTGGGCAAGGGGCAGCGCGTGGGCATCATGGCCGGGTCGGGCGTGGGCAAATCCACCCTGATGGGCATGATGGCCCGCTACACGCGCGCGGATGTCAACGTTATCGCCCTCATTGGCGAACGCGGCCGCGAGGTGGTGGAATTTATGGAACGCGACCTCGGCCCGGAGGGCATGGCCCGTTCCGTGCTGGTCATCGCCACCTCCGACCAGTCGCCGCTGGTGCGCATGCGCGCCGCCTACGCCGCCACGGCGGTTGCGGAATATTTTCGCGACAAGAGCATGGACGTGCTGCTGATGATGGATTCCGTAACCCGTTTTGCCATGGCCGCGCGCGAAGTGGGGCTGGCCGTGGGCGAGCCGCCCACCACCAAAGGCTACACGCCGTCGGTTTTCGCCCAGTTGCCCAAGCTGCTGGAACGCGCCGGGCGCTCGGCCAAGGGCACCATAACGGGCATCTACACCGTGCTGGTGGATGGCGACGACTTCAACGAACCCATTGCCGACGCCGTGCGCTCCATTCTGGACGGGCACATCGTGCTGACGCGCGACCTGGCCGACCAGGGGCACTTTCCCGCCATCGACGTGCTGCGGTCCATCAGCCGTCTGCGTTCGGATATCTGCGCCAGGGAAGACGTGCTGGCGGGCCGCGTGCTCACGCGCTGCATGAGCACCTTTCGCCGTGTGGAGGATATGGTCAACATCGGGGCCTATGCCAAGGGGTCCAATGCCGAGATAGACGCCGCCATAGCCAAAATGCCCGCCATCAACGCCTTTTTGCGGCAGGATGTGGGCGACCCGCAGTTTGTGGAGCAGTGCATGGCCCAAATGCGCGAGCTGGCCGACATGGGGGCCGAAGCGCCGGGCAACGGCGCGGCCGCGCCCCAGGGCGGCAAGCCGCCGCAGGGGCAGCAGGGCGTTGCCATGCGGTAGGGATAACCGCCGCGCGCCCGTGTCTCAGCGGGCGTTTTGAGAATGAGAATTCTGTCACATGCGTCTTGAAGGCCATGTGCGGCTGTGCTAGGTTCAAGACGTATCCGTTGGCGTCGCGCGGTTTTTCGCGTCGGCGCGGGCTTGCAGCGTCAGTTACGGAGCCGCCATGTCCCTGAGCCGACTGTTGGGTTTTTTAACACGGGCCGCCCGCCGGGGCGATCCCGCAGCTTCCTCGTCCTCCGTTAGCCCGGCGGAGGAAGCCCAGCGCTTTTTTGCCTTGCGGCACCATTCCTTCAAGCTCTTTCTCACGGCATGGAACGCCTTTCAGGAAACCATGACCGATCTGGAATACACCCTTTGTTGCGACCACCCCTTTGGTCTTTACCGTGTGCGCGCGCTCTGTACGTCCATGGCTACCCAGGTTTTTCAGTGCATCAAGCAGCTTGAACGGCTCGACCCCGCGCCGTGCGCGGCCCTGTATGAACGGTTCGGCCAGTTGCAAAAGCTGGTGGCCGAAGAGGTTTACGAGCCGGAATCGTGCCTGCTGGGGCCGCTCGTGGTGCCGCTGTGTCAGAAAGATGCCGCCTGCCTGCTGCACTTGCGCAGCGAGGGCAGGGCGCTTGTGGATCCGGCCACCGCCAGGCTTGAAAACCTGCGGGCAAATTTTCCCGGCGCTGTGCCGCAGGGCTTTGTGATCACCGCCGCCGGGTGCCAGCACTATTTCCAGAGCAATGACCTGCAAAGCGAGATCAATCGCTGCATTCAGGCCGCCGGGGGGCTTGCCCCCAAGCATCTGGCCAAACTTTCAAAACGCCTGGGAACCCTGGTGGAGGAAACGCCGCTGCCGGAAGACCTGAAAACGGCCACCCTGGAACAGGTGGGGCGGCTGCGGGAGATGTTTGCCCACAAGCCCATGCAGCTGCTGCTGCGCGGGCGGGTCTGGCCGCCGGAGGCGGGCGAGGGCGAGGGCTGCGGCGTGGTGCTGTGGGGCCCGCCCGTGTCGCTTCAGGCTTCGGACGAGGACATTTTGCGGGCCGTGCGCATAACGCTGGCCAGCAAACAGCGCGCGCAGGCCCTGGTGTATCGCCGCGCGCGGGGGTTGACCGAAGGGGGAACCGGCGTTTGCCTCACCTGCATGGCCGTGGACGAAGGCTGTAGCGGCGGTTTGGCCCAGTCGGCCGCGCCTTTGCGCCCCAACAGCCAGAACGTGCATGTGTACGCCTGCTCGGGGCTGCCGCAGGAGGTGGAATATTCCACGCTGCCCGTGGACGCCGTGAGCGTTTCGCGCACGCCGCCGCATGAGGTGACGGACCGCCGCCCCGCGCGGCCCCGCCGCCCGGTGCTGGACGATGCCACGGCCCGCCGCGCCGCGCAGCTTGCCCTTGCCGTGGAAAAGGCCGCCGGAAAGCCCCAGGTGCTCACCTGGGTGCGCAATCCCGCAGGGGAAGTTTTTATGCTGATGGCGCGGCCCATGTCCGCGCCTGACGACGGCGCGGCCACGCAACCGGGCCTTGCCCCCGGCGCCGCGCCCGGCGCGCCCTCCGTTTCGCCTGACGATGCGGCTCCCGACCCGGCCAGCAATGCGGCCCTGCCTTCCGCCCCAGGCCCGGAGGCGGGCTCGGCCGCGTACCCCGCGTTGGACGATGCCCTGTTGCTGGAAGGGGGCTTTACGGTCGATCCCGGCCGCGTTTCCGGCCCGGCCTGGGTGGCCCGCAGGTGGGAGGACGCCCGCCGCTTTCCCACGGGCGGCATCCTTGTGGTGCCGGACGATAACTACATCTGGGGTTCGCTTATCGACCGCGCGGCTGGCATTGTGACCGAGCGGGGCTTTCAGGGCTCGCGCCTGGCCTCGCTGGCGCGCGAGTTTGGCAAGCCAGCGGTTTTTGGCCTCAAATGGGCCACGGAGGTGGTGGAAAGCGGCCAGCGCGTTACCCTGTGCGCCGACCTTTGCGCCGTGTATGAAGACCGGCAGGATGCGTTGTTGCCCAGAACCACGCCCGGCAAGGACTATATGCCCGGCAGCCCCGTGTACCGCATTTTGCAGAATGCCTCCCGGCGCATTCTTCCGCTGACGCTTGAAGTGGACAGCGTGGATTTTAAAGCCGCCAACTGCGCGACATATCACGACATCGGGCGTTATTGCCACGAGCGGGCGGTCAGCGCCATGTTCAGCCTGGGCGCGGAAAAACGCTATGCGCCGCAGCGGGTAAAGCAGCTGCGCGACAAGGTGGTCAAACAGTTCTGGGTGGTCAACCTGAGCGACGGTTTCGCCCGCACGCCCTCCGGGCCGGTCATAGACGTGGAGGACATCGCCTCGCGGCCCATGCTGGCCCTGTGGCGCGGCATGAACGCCCACCCCTGGCAGGGGCCGCCGCCTGTGGACGGCAAGGGCTTTCTTTCCGTGCTGTTTGAGGCCACGGCCAACCCGAATCTGGACCCGGCGGCGCAGACGGCCTATTTCACCGAAAAAAATTACTTTCTTGTTTCGAAAGAGTATTGCAGCCTGCATTCCCGCTTTGGCTTTCACTTTGTTTCGGTGGAGGCGCGCCTTTCGGAGCGCACCAGCGAGAATTATCTGAATTTTCAGTTGCGCGGCGGCGCTGCCGATATTGAGCGGCGCATTCTGCGGGTGCGCTTTGTGGCCGACATTCTGTGGGAATTCGGCTTTTCGCCCGTGGTGCGCAATGATGCCGTCAGCGCAACGCTCAAGAATATGGACCGGGAGGAGGGCGAGCACCTTCTGGCCGTGGCCGGCTATATGACCATTCACACCCGCCAGCTCGACATGATCATGCAGGATCAGGCCCAGGTTGCGGCCCGGCGTTCTGAAATGCTGGCGCACTGCCGCGCGCTGTTCAAGGGCGAGCCGCTGTCGCAGCCCGCTGATTCCCCATCACAGGAGGCCCGCTGATGTCGTCCATCGCGCCCGCACCCCACAGAGGTTACAGGGCCATATACCGCCGCCTGCTGGTCACGCTGCTGCTTATGGCGCTAACGCCGCTGGTGGCGTTGGGTCTTTTTTGTCTGGACAGGCTCAGCGCCATTTATGACGAAAAGATCAGCGCGGGCATAGAGGCCGTTATCAGCAGCAAGCACCGCGCGCTGGACACCTTTATGGTGGAGCGTATTGCGCAGGTGAAAAATCTGGCTTTTACGCATCCTTATGAAGACCTGGGCAATCCCGCGCGGCTAAGCCAGATTTTCAGCGTGTTGCAAAGCAACAGCCGTTCGTTTGTTGATCTGGGCGTTATCGGCATGAACGGGCGGCATGTGTCCTATGTGGGGCCCTATGACCTGCGTGACGCCAATTATTCCGAAGCGCCTTGGTTTATCGAGGTGCTGCACAAGGGCGTGTATGTCAGCGACGTGTTCATGGGCTATCGGCATGTGCCGCATTTCATCATAGCCGTGCTGCGCCACGAGGGCGGGCGCAGCTATATTTTGCGCGCCACCATAGATATGGACGCCATAGACGGCCTGCTGCGGCGCATCTATTCCGGCCCGCACAGCGACGCCTTTATTGTCAACAATCAGGGTATTCTGCAAACAAGTTCGCGCTATTGCGGTTCGGTCATGAGCAAGTTCAATCTGCCGCTGGAAAATTTGACCCGCAACAACGTGGTAACGCTGCACACCGCCATTCCCAGCGGGGAAGAAATGCTGGTGGCCATGATGCGGCTTGATTCCATGCCCTGGGTGCTGGTGGTCATGGACGACGTGCGCGACAGCCTCAAACCCCTGCGGCAGCTCAAGGCGCTCATTCTCTTTTTTACGCTGCTGGGCGGCGCGCTCACCTGCATGGGGGCGGAACTTTGCACCCGGCGGCTGGTGGCCTCGCTTGAGGCCTCGGACCACAAGCAGGCCACCATCGACGCGCGCATGCTCCAATCCAGCAAAATGGCCGCACTGGGCAAAATGGCGGCTGGCGTGGCCCATGAGGTCAACAATCCGCTGATGCTCATTCAGGAAAACGCGGGCTGGATACGCGACCTGCTGGAAGACGAAAGCCCGGAGACCATCAAGAACTACAAGGAAATTCTGGAGAGTACGGAAAAAATCGAGCAGCATGTCAAACGCGCCAAGGGCATAACGCAGCGCATGCTGGGCTTTGGGCGGCGCATGAACCCCGGCCGCACCGAGATTCTCATCAGTTCCTTGACCGATCAGGCCATGGAAATGCTTAAGACCGAGGCCGCCAACCGCAACATAACCTTTGTGCGGCAATATGACGCCCAGTTGCCGGTTATTCTTTCAGACCCGGCGCAGCTGGAACAGATATTTATCAACATCATCGACAACGCCATCGACGCCATGGGCAAGGACGGCACCCTCACCGTCGCCGCGCAGCCCTGGAAAAACGGCGTGCGGGTTTCGTTTACCGATACCGGGCCTGGCATGGACCAGGAAACCCTGCACCAGATTTTTGACCCCTTCTTCACCACCAAAAAAGTGGGCGAGGGCACAGGGCTGGGGCTGGCCATCTGCTACACCATTCTTGAAAAGCTGGGCGGCCGCATTGATGTGCAGAGCGAGCCGGGGCACGGCACCACCTTCAACATCGTGCTGCCCGCCGAACCGCCCCAGCTGCCGCCTGAAGAGAGCGTTGAAGCCTGATACAGCAACAAGGCCCCGCCGGGCCGATGATATGGCAAGGAGGTTTTCATGCGTGCGCTGTTTGTGGACGACGAAGTGGAATTCTTGGAACTGATGCAAAAACGCCTTGCCCGGCGCGGCATGGACGTGGCCGTTGCCCCGGACGGGCAATCGGCCCTTGACCTGCTGGACCAGGCCCTGCAGCCCGGCGGCGACATGTTTCAGATTGTGGTCATGGATGTGCGCATGCCCGGCATGGACGGGCTGGAAACGCTGCGCCACATGAAGCAAAAAGCCCCCAAGCTGCCCGTTATTCTGCTTACGGGCCACGCCTGCATGGGGGTTGCCGTGCAGGGGCTCGACCTGGGCGCCTATGACTATATGCTCAAGCCCGTGGCCATCAGCGAACTAATAATCAAGATGGAGGAAGCGGCTCGGTCCGCTGTGTAACAATGGGGCTGCCTGAACGCTTGCAAAAGTGGCTGGGGCGCGGAGCATCGCGCGAACCGGATGCGGAGCAGCTTGCGCGTGAAGAGGCCTTCAAGGCGCGCCTGCGCGAGCGCTGCACGCGGTTTCGCCGTTTGCTTTCGTCCAACAAGGCCGCGCTGGAAGCCATGAGCGACGTGGAGGAGCATCTCTCCGGTCCGCGCCCATTCGGCATGGATTATGTGCATGCCGTCTGCACCCGCGCGGTTGCGGCCGTTTTTCAGATGGTGCGCGACCTCAACGCGCTTTCGGACGAGGCCTATGCGCCCTTGCAGCAATCCTTCAGCCGTATCAGTGAACAAATGCAGGCCCTTTTGGCCGTGCCGCCCCATCAGGACGGCCCCAGCATCATGCCGCTTGCCGAAATCCGCCTGCGGCATTTGCCGCTTGTGGGCGGCAAAATGGCCAATCTGGGCGAAGTGGCGGCCCATGCGGGGCTGGACGTGCCCGATGGCTTTGCCGTGACCGTTAGCGCCTATTACCGTTTTATGGAGTATAACGGCCTGCACGAGGAGCTGAACCGCCGCATTCAGGCCACGGATATGCGCAGCCTCGATGAAGTTTTCAGCCTTTCCGCCGCCTTGCAGCAGGCCGTTCTGGCCGCGCCCCTGCCGCCTGAGCTGGAGCGGGAAATAACGCAGGCCGTGGCCGCCATGCAGCGCCGGGCCGCCCCCGACCTGGCCCTGGCCCTGCGCAGCAGCGCCGTGGGCGAAGATTCGCTGGGGGTTTCCTTTGCCGGGCAATACCGCTCGGAACTCAACGTGCCGCCCGAGGAATCCTGCGATGTCTGGAAGGAAATCATCGCCAGCAAATACGCTGTAACGGCCATGAGCTACCGCTATCAGCACGGCATTCCCGACGAGGCGGCCCCCATGTGCGTGGGCGTTCTGGCCATGGTGGATTCTGCGGCCGGGGGCGTGGCCTACAGCCGCGACCCGGTGGCGGCCGCCAGCGGGCGGGAGCAGGTTCTGCTCAATGCCGTGCCCGGTCTGCCGCAGGCCGTTGTTGACGGGGCCGTCACGCCGGACGTGTTTATTTTTACCCATGCCAATCCCCCCCGGCCCCTCGGCAAAAAGCTGGCGGGGCCTGAGGGCTCGCCCCCCAGCCTCACGGACGCGCAGGCTGCGGAGCTGGCGCAAGTGGCCCTGGCGCTGGAAGAATACTATGCCGAGCCGCAGGATGTGGAGTGGGCGCTTGATTCCCGCACCGGCCGCATTGTGGTGCTGCAAAGCCGCCCCTTGCGCAAGGCCGACGCGGGCGCGCCAAACCCCGCTGCGGCGGAGGGTGAAAACGGTCCTGGGCAGCGGTCCGCCGGGCTGGAAAAATTGCCCGCAGGTCTTGAAGTCCTGGCTGCCGGGGGCGTGGCCGTAAGCCCCGGCGTGGGCATGGGGCCGGTGTTTGTGGCCCGCAAGGAAGCGGACATGCTTTCCTTTCCCCAGGGCGGCATTCTCGTGGTGGAGCGGGCCTTGCCCCGCTGGGCGCCGCTGCTTTCACGCGCTGCGGGCATGGTCAGCGAAACGGGCGGCATGGCCGGGCATTTGGCCTCGGTGGCGCGGGAATACCGCCTGCCCGCCGTGTTCAGCCTGCCCAATGCCTGCGAGCTGCTGGAAAAGGCCGAGCAAGCGACGCTGGACGCCGGGCGGGCCGTTGTTTTCGCCGGTCTGCAGCCGCAGCTTGCCGCGCATGTGCCGGAGCCGCCCAATCTTATGGAAGGCAGCCCCGTGCATCAGCGGCTGAGCGAGTTGGCCCGGCTGATGGTGCCCCTGCACCTGCTGGACCCGGAATCGCCGCAGTTCACCCCCGAAGCGTGCCAGACCTTGCACGACATCACCCGTTTTTGCCACGAAAAATCCGTGAGTCTCATGTTTGAGGACGGCGCGGACGTTAATCAGCATATGGGCAAGCAGCTGAAGGCCGGGGTAAAGCTGCAATACTGGATTGTGGACATGGGCGGCGGTTTCCGGCGACATGTGAGCGGCCCGGTGGTGGACATAGCCGACATTGCCAGCACGCCCATGCGGGCCTTGTGGGACGGCATGGTGGCCGTGCCCTGGGCTGGCCCGCCTGCCGCCAGCGCGTCGGGGTTTATGAGCGTGATGCTGGAAAGCACCATGAATCCAGATTTGGAAAGCACCGCCCCCAACGCCATGGCCAACAGGAATTTTTTTATTATTTCGGATAACTACATGATTCTGCAAGCCCGATACGGCTACCACTTCTGCACTGTGGAAAGCCTGGCCGGGGCGAACAATCATGAAAACTTTGTGAGTTTCCAGTTCAAGGGCGGGGCCGCCGACCGGCAACGGCGCAGGCTGCGCGCCAGCATGGTGGCCGATTTGCTGGAACGGCATGGTTTTCGGGCCGACGTTAAGGACGATTCGCTTTTTGCCGTGGCGGAAAACTACGCCGCCCCGGATGTGCTGCAAAAAACGCGTATGCTTGGCTATCTGCTTATCCACACGCGCCAGGTGGACATGATCATGCTGGAGCGGGACCGCACCCTGGCATTGCGCGACAAGCTGGCGGCGGATATGGACGCCCTGGCGGCGCGGCCGTTGCCCTAGCGCGCTGACGCTACGAGCGGGGCCGGTTGTAGCGACCGCTTCTCTGGCGGCGTCGCACGGCTCCGATATGGGGCTGCCATGGGCAGGCCTACTGCACGAAAAGGCGGAGCAGGGCTGCCGTGCCCTAAGGCGCGCACGGCAGCCCGGTGGGCAGGTTGCCATTACCCGTGTTTTCTCCACGTGCCGCGCCTTTTTTCCGCGCCGATTCCGTGTCGCCCGTGGTTTTGCGGCAGGGCCAATAAAACCACAGGCCCCCGCATGATGGGCAGAAGCTTTTGCCCGTTTTTCCCTCGCAGAAAGATTCTTTGCGCGCCCGTCTGGCACAGTCGGCGCAACGTGGCCCAGCCTGACGTGGTCTGGCCCCGCCTAGCGTAATTTGGCGTAATTTGCTGCGGTCTGGCGCAAGCGGCCTGCCTCCTTGCTACCTTTGGCGCGCGATAGCAACGGGCGGGTTTTTCCTGCCTGGGCGCGGGCTTGGCTACCCACCTTTCCCCTTGCCTTTTGCCTCGGCACCTGTTTAGTGTTGGTAACAAGATTGGCAGCGCACTCCGCTTCCGGGGTGCGTTTCGTTATTTCCGCGCGGCATGCCGCGCTTTTTTCTCTGGAATTGTGGAGACTGGTTGATGAACAAACCCAATATTTTTATTCCCCGCGCCGTGGTGCCCGAAGCTCTTGCGCTGTTGCGCACCCGTTGCGATGTGGAAGTCGCCCCCCTGGGCGGATTGTCGCACGATGCGCTGCTTGAGGCCGTGCGCGGCCGAGATGGCTTTCTTTCGCCCATCATTCCTTTGCCTGCCGATGTCATAGACGCCATGGCCCCCAGTTGCAAAATTATTGCCTGCTTTGGCGTGGGCTTTGACCATGTGGATATTCCCGCCGCCACCCGAAACGGCATATGGGTTACGCATAACCCCGGCTTTGTCACTGAAGACACCGCGGATATGGCTATGGCGCTCATGCTCGGCGTGGCCCGCAAGCTGCGCGCTTGCGATGCGTTTGTGCGCAGCGGCGAACAGCCCTGGTCCATGCTGCGCAACATTGGCCTGCGCGTGACGGGCAAGGTGCTGGGCATCGTGGGCAGCGGGCGCATTGCCCTGGCCGTGGCGCGCCGCGCCGCCGGTTTTGATATGCCCCTGCTGTATACCGCCCGCCACCGCAATGAGGATTTTGAGACCAAAACCGGCGCGCGGTATGTCAGCAAGGAAGAGCTGCTGCGCGGCTCGGACTTTGTCAGCCTGCATATGCCCCTGACCCCGGAAACGGAAAAATATATCGGGCGCAAGGAGCTTGCGCTTATGCAGCCCCACGCGGTGCTCATCAACACGGCGCGCGGCAAGGTTGTGGACGAGGCGGCCCTGGTGGAGGCCCTTCAGGAAGGGCGCATCGCGGGCGCCGGGCTGGATGTGTTTGAGAGCGAACCGCTTGTGGGTGAAGCGCTGCGGGCGTTGCCCAATGTGCTTATGACGCCGCACAAGGGGGCTTCTTCCATCGACGGCTTCACCAACATGGGGAACAGCTGCGCGGAAAAGATTTTTGCCGCCCTGGACGGTAAGCTGCCGCCCAATTGCCTGAACCCTGAGGCGCGCAAGGCCCTGAACTGACGCCGCATCTTCCTGCTCCTCAAGAGGTGCGGCCCAAGAGCCTACCGGCCCTGGCATGGGCGCAACGTTGTTGCGGTATTGCGGGAATTCCGGCAACCAGCGACAGCCCGGGCCGCGTTCCCTTATGGCGTTGTGGCCTGCCACGTTGGCTTTGTGCTCCCTTCGGCAACAAGGGCGCTGCCGTACTATGACCCGCTTGTGCCGCCCTGGAATAAACCCCTGCGGTACGGCGGCAAACCCGTAAACGGGCTGGGGCTGTAAAGCATGCTTTTTTAAAATGACCGGCAACAAAGCCGCCGACCACATACCTGCGGTCGGCGGCTTTGTTCTTGCGGCATCGTTTTTGCGGTTTTGTTGCTGCGGTGTTGTTGCCTTGTTGCGCACTGTTGCGGCGCGGGGCCGTGCTGGCTCGCGAGGTTTGGCGTAGTCTGGCGCGGGCTGGCGCTCGGCTGGGGCACGCGGCCACAAAAAAAGCTCCCGCTTGCGCGGGAGCTTTTTCAATCAAACGTATGTGCCGACAGGCTGGCTTAGTACATGCCGCCCATGCCGCCCATGCCGTCCATGCCGCCAGGCATGGCCGGAGCGTCTTTCTTGGGTTCGGGCTTTTCGGCGATGGCGCACTCGGTGGTCAGCAGCAGGGAGGCCACGGAAGCGGCGTTCTGCAGCGCGGTGCGGGTAACCTTTTTCGGGTCGATAACGCCAGCCTTGATGAGGTCTTCATAGTCGCCGGTGGCGGCGTTGAAGCCAAAGCCGTCTTTGCCCTGGCGAACCTTTTCGACCACGATGGAGCCTTCAAAACCGGCGTTGTGGGCGATCTGGCGCAGGGGTTCTTCAATGGAACGGCGGATGATGTTCACACCGGCCAGTTCGTCGTCGTCGGCGGGCTTGATGTCGGCCAGCACCTTGGAAACGCGGATAAGGGCGGTGCCGCCGCCAGGCACGATGCCTTCTTCAACAGCGGCGCGGGTGGCGTTGAGGGCATCCTCAACACGGTCCTTCTTTTCCTTCATTTCCACTTCGGTGGCAGCGCCCACATGCACAACGGCCACGCCGCCCACCAGCTTGGCCAGGCGTTCCTGGAGCTTTTCGCGGTCGTAGTCAGAGGTGCTGTCTTCGATCTGGGCGCGGATCTGCTTCACGCGGCCCTTGATGTCTTCGCTCTTGCCAGCGCCGTCAACGATGGTGGTGTTTTCCTTGTCGATGACGATGCGCTTGGCGGTGCCCAGTTCGGACAGGGTCATGTTTTCAAGCTTGGTGCCGGTGTCGTCGGAGGCAACCTGGCCGCCGGTGAGCACAGCGATATCCTGCAGCATGGCCTTGCGGCGGTCGCCGAAGCCGGGGGCCTTCACGGCCACAACCTGCAAAGCGCCGCGCAGCTTGTTGACCACCAGGGTGGCAAGGGCTTCGCCTTCCACGTCTTCAGCGATGATCATCAGGGGGCGGTTCACTTTGGCAACCTGCTCAAGCACGGGCAGCATGTCTTTCATGCTGGAAATTTTCTTTTCCGTGCAGAGAATGTAGGGGTTGTCCATTTCGCAAACCATCTTTTCGGTGTTGGTTACGAAATAGGGGGAGAGGTAGCCGCGGTCAAAACGCATGCCTTCCACCACGTCCATGGTGGTTTCCAGGCCCTTGGCTTCCTCAACAGTGATCACGCCTTCCTTGCCCACTTTGGACATGGCTTCGGCGATGATGTTGCCGATGGTGGCATCGGAGTTGGCGGAAATGGTGCCGATCTGGGCAATTTCCTTCTGATCGCGGGTGGGCTTGGCCAGGTTGGCAAGCTCGGCGATGAGGGATTCAACGGCCTTGTCGATGCCGCGCTTGATGGCCATGGGGTTACGGCCGGCAGCCACAAGCTTGGTGCCTTCGCGGTAGATGGCCTGGGCCAGAATGGTGGCCGTGGTGGTGCCGTCGCCAGCGGCGTCGGAAGTTTTGGAGGCCACTTCCTTGACGAGCTGGGCACCCATGTTTTCAAACTTGTCGGTCAGTTCGATTTCCTTGGCAACGGTAACGCCGTCCTTGGTGATGACGGGCGCGCCGAAGGACTTTTCAATGGCCACGTTGCGGCCCTTGGGGCCGAGGGTCACTTTAACGGCATTGGCGAGCTTATCGACGCCACGGGCAAGTTTTTCACGGGCTTTAACGTCAAAAAAGATTTCTTTGGCAGACATGGGGAACTTTCCTCCTGAAGGTAATTCGGCAGTGGGAGTTAGTCGATAATGGCGAGAATGTCTTCTTCGCGCATGACAAGATGATCAACGCCGTCCAGCTTGACTTCGGTGCCGGCATATTTGTTGAACAGCACCATGTCGCCCGCCTTTACGGCAAGAGCGACGCGCTCGCCATTTTCCCCAACCTTGCCGGGACCGGCAGCGACAACCTGACCCTTGGAAGGCTTTTCTTTAGCCGTATCAGGGATGTACAGGCCACCAGCGGTCTTTTCTTCGGATTCAAGGCGTTTGACCAGAACACGGTCGTTAAGGGGCTTCAGCTTCATGACGTCAGATCCTCCCGGAAATGATTTTTTATTGTCCTTTAAGGACGCAGCGGCGGCCGCATCGCTGTGGCCGCGCTGGAAATATTGCGCGTTATGAACCAAAGCTGCGGTTTGCTCGCTCCGGTTCCGCACCGGCATAGAAATAAGACACGCTTGGAGCTTGAAAAGGGGTTTGGGCTGATTTTTTTTACTTTTTTTAAAAAAAAATAAAAAACCAAGCAAAACAAGCGGGTTATATTTTTGCTCTGTGCGGCAGCCCAAACTGCCGCGCGGTTGCGCCCAATGCGCTTTGCCTTGTGAACGGCCCGCCGCGTTCTATCGCGGGTGGGCAAGCTGCTCTATCGGAGGCGCGCCCCGCCGTCAAGCCCCGGCCGGCTTTGCCTGGCAAGGCGCATCAGCATTGGCCGGTGCATGCCCCCAGTTTTGTTTCCGCCTCGCGGCGCAATTCCTTTACATAGCCCGCATTGTTTTTCAGATAAAAGGCCAGCGCCCTTGAAAAATCCTTTTTCAGCAGGCCTTCAAGAACAAGCGTGCTCACCTCGCGTTCCAGCGTAAGCAGCGAGTGCATGCCCAAAATGGCATAGCGCTCTTCATGCGGCGAGGCGCACATCTTGCGCCAGAACATTTCTCTGGCACGGGGCTGGTAATACCACATATACATCATGTCGAGCAGGTGGGTCATTGCCTGCCGCGCGACGGCGCGGTCCTTGCCATAAAGCATGCGCCAGTATTCCGCCGGGTCCGCCAGCAGGCTTTCAAGATCACGGTTGGGAAAAAGCAGCTCCTGCCGCGCAAGATTTTTATATATCTGCGTGAACTTGCTGTCATAATCGCACTGGCGCATGCGCAAATACATGTTGCGGTCGGCAAAGCCCTCAATGATGGAGGCGACCATGTCGGACGAGCATTTGGAAATAATGGCCGCGCAGTTCTGGATGAGGCTCACGGGGTCCGGCAGGTGCATGGCCGTGAAGCAGAGCAGCAGGCCTTGCCCCAGCACCAGCGATAGGGGAATGGAAAGGGCGCTGCGGAACAGGTTGCCCACAATGGCCTCTTTGGGCAGGCCCCTATAGATGTTGTGGCCTGAAATATAGGCGCTGTTGATCATGGCGATGACCGTATAGACCGCCAGCGCGTTGTCCTGCACCGTCAGGCCCAGCAAATCCTGCAACAGCCACAGCCGCACGACAACTTCAAGCAACGGCACGGATATGCCCGTGTAGAGCAGCGAATCAGCCATGCGGCTCCAGCTGACATAGCGCTTCCAGGGCACCAGCAGCGAACGGGTGAAGGCCCCGCCGCCCACAACGGCCTGACCCACGTTGCGCACCGCCGTGATGGCAAACCAGATAAGCGCCCCAAACCAGGTGAGCACCCACCAGCTGCCCACATAGCTGAAGGCCCACTGCGCGGGCAAAAAACCCGCCAGAATTTTGAGAACGTTGAGGATGTCGCTGTTCATATACTCTGGCGAGCAGAAGGGAATGACCTCGGGCGCAGGCCCGGCCCCTTGCGGGGTTTCGCGGTTCACGCCCTTGGCGTCCACGCCGCCGAGGGTAACGAGGTTGCCCTCGGCCCCCACCTTGGTGGTGATTTTTTCGAGGCCCCAGCCCCGCACCTTGCGGCAGCCCGCGAGGCCCAGCCCCGGCAAGCGCCGAACCAGGCGCAGCCACAGCGGCAAGGGTTCCTCCGGCTCGTGATAATTGGTAAACCGGTAAATATCCGTATGAACCGGCAGGGTGAGGCGCTGGGCGTTTTCTTCCCGCCGCAGTTCCGCGCGGGCCTTGGGGGGCAGGGTTTCCACAAAAACAAGCCCCATGCCGTGGGTGTGGTGCGAGCGGCTGGTGGAATCCGTGCCGATGCGCGAACCCAGCGGCGCAAGCGCATAAAATTCCTGCAACTGCGGAATATGCCCCAGAATGGTCTGAAACAGGGGCAGCCTGTCGGAATCCTTGGGTTCCTGGGCGATAATGCGGCGGATCACCTGCTTGAGGCGCGGCGCGCTGCCCTCATTGATGGCGCGTTGCAGGGTGTTGATTTCTTCCAGGTGCCCCAGCTGCCCGCTTGTCCATTCGCGCAGGTTGAACAGCTCCAGGTGCGTAATGCGCCCACGGCCTGTCCACAGCAGTTCCAGCACGTCCTGCGCGGTAAGCCCCGCGAGGTTGAGGATAAGCTGGCACGGGTGCAGCGGATAAAGGCTTTCCAGCAGGTTTTCCGGCGGCTGCAGCATGATGGCGGGCAGCTCTTTGTGCGGCGAGTAGGGAAACACGATTTCGGGGTTGGCCTCGGGGCCAAGCCAGTCTTCGCGCAGCATGTCCGGCACCATGTCGTCCAGTTCCGCCAGGCTTTCGCGCAGCGCGGCAACCGTTTTGGGGTCCGAGGCTTCGGCAAGGGCGGCGCGCAGCTGTTCGCCCCGCGCCTTGCGCATGGGCTCCAGGCCAGCATGAATGAATTCGGCCAGGTGCAGCGACGAAGGCTGCTTTTGTCCCACATAGGCCAGAAAATCCTCTTCGCTCAGGGGCGGCGGAACCGGCATGTTCCAGCGCGCGGCCAGCGAAGCCGCATGCCGGGTGTTCCAGGCCCGCAGCAGGGTAAGTACATAGCCGCGCATCCATTCATTGACGGGCGCGTACCTGCGCAGCACCTCGGCGATGTCGCGGCGGTGCAGAAGATCGTTGAAGGATTTTGAGGTGTCGGTGTTCAGCGGCGACCAGGTAAATTCCACCAGTTTGCCCCGGAACGTGGCCTTGAACTCAATGCCGATGCGCACGGTGATGCCCATGATGTGCGCGGCCCGCAGCAGCTCTTGCGCGGCCTCGGGGTCCACGGTGTTGTAATAGATCACCGTGAGAAAACGGATGCCCTTGATCCACGCGTCCATGACCAGATGCGTGGGGTTTTTGCGTCCCTTGGTGTTGGCGTCGTGAACGTGGTGGTCAAAGGCGTGCTGATTCCATTCCTCTGGCATTTCCAGCAGGTGCAGCTTGCGCAGCAAGGCCCTGATGATGCGCGGGGTGCCCCTTACGGCGCGGTGAAAATCGTGGGCCAGCGGCAGCTGCAGATCAGCATCGTCGTGCGAGCGCACAAGGTCTTTCATGATTTGCACAAGCACGCGCGCCGTGTTGTTTTGCAGCGTGGAATGCGAGGAATAGAGCACCTCGTCGTGCAGCCGGGCCAGGGCCTGCAGCCGTTCGCTGGGGCCGCCCGCCTCCAGGCTTTCCAAAAGCACGATCACTGCGCCAGCCAGCCGCAGGGCGTGGCTTGAGGTCATTTCAATAATGCCGTGGGGGTGCAGGCCCGGCTCTGGTTGATCGGGGGCATGATCGTGGGCGCGCGCCGCGACAAAGGCGTTGACCATGCTGATGAGCTTGTGGTCCTGCTTGTCAAAGAGCAGCGACGAAAATTTCCGGCGGGGGCTTGCGGGCCTGCCGGGCGTGGCGTTGTGCTGGGGGGAAGAAAAAATGCTGAACATGGGTGCTACTGTTGCCAGCCGCGAATAAATTTGCCGTAATTGGTGAAAATAAGGGGCGTTCGCGGTTTTCCATATGATGCAGATCATGTGCGCGAAAGTCCAGCCCCTTGTTGCCAGCAAGGAAACAGGCGCGCGACGCATTGAAAAAAAATGCCGGGTGCCGTTTAATGGAAAAAACAGTCGCCCCGCAAGGGGCCGCACTCGCACAGTACAGGAGGAGCTATGTATCAGCAGACCAACCAGTTGGCCGGGGGGCATGTCTTTGCATCGGCCGCGGAAATGATGGCCTGGCTGGAAACGGCCATCACGGAAAACATCTGGAACAACAAGGACCAGCATCGTTTCGAGGCCGATCCCTATGCCTATGTGGTCAATTTTGTTGCGGCAGCGGGGCTGCGCCTGGACGATTCGCAAACCGGCGACATGCAGCGGCGCGTGCAGCAGTGGGTTGAGCGGCGCTATACCGACGACCTGATGGAAGAATAAGCCGAAAAAAGCACGCAGCCTTTTGCGGCGATCACCGGGGGCCATGCGCCCCCGGACCCGCAGGCTCATGCTCCGTCCGCAAACGCTTGTGGCGCAAGCCTTTGCGCGCCGTGTTGCGGCGGCGGGGTCAGATGAAAAAAAGCTTGTATTTTTTTGTTGCCCGAAGGCGGCAAATTGATGAAACTCGCCGTGCCAGGTTGCTGGCCATCGAATTATAGTCAAGGTTTTTCAGGGAATGCCCGCACGTTTTTTTCGCATACGATTATTCCATCATCTGCGAACTTTGGTGGAAGAGCGTCCAGTGATAGCAGTTCTTCTGCTGTGGCTGCTCTCTTTGCCGTTTTCCGCTGTTCTTTCTCTATTACTTGCCTTGCACTGGAAAAATGAAAATATTTTAGAAGCTGTAAACAGCACGGCGTATACGCTTGATCAGCGTGTGCAGCGCGTTGCCGAAATGGCGGAATACAAGTTTTATATCGTTCGCAATTTTGTTGATCTTCTGGCATCGGATTCCAGAATTGCTGCCGCATTCAAGGGAGGTGCAAATATTGCGGAATGCAATTCCTATCTTAAGCGCATTGGAGCAACGCTCAGCTTGCACAGGGCTTTTCTGCTCGACAAAGAAGGCGCCTGCATTGCCTCAAGCGATGCGGGGCAGCCCCAAAATCTGTTGGGCGTGAATTTTGCCGATCGGGAATATTTCACGCAGGCCATGGCCGGGAAAATAACAACGCAGTTTGTGGTGGGCAGGGTTTCCACCGTGCCGGGATTCCATTTTTCCGCTCCGGTGCGCGGGCCGCAAGGCAACCTTGGCGTAATCGTGCTCAAGGTGGATACCAGCATTCTGGCGCAGCAGCTCTACCTTCCCACCGGGTTTGTAACGGACAGCGCGGGCGTGGTTGTGCTTTCGGACAACCCGGAAAACATGCTGCGGGCTGTGCCCGGCGGATCAGCCGCCAGGCTTGATAAAAAGGAAAGCATTTTGCGCTATCGGCGCGCAAAACTTGATGACGTGTACCTGCGAAAGGTTCAGGTGGATGGGCAGGATGCCTGGCAGCTGCGCCCGAACGGCCCCCCCTTTCTTTGCCGAACGGTCAGCATAGGCAAGGAAGGTTTGAGCGTTTATGGCTTTGCAAGCCTTGTGCCCGTGTTGACGTCAACAAACGCGGCCTTCAGGCTGCATCTGGGCATCACGTTCATCTTTTTTATTTTGGGGCTGGCGGTCGCCATCAGCACGCTTGTGTATCTTTTGCGCGACAGATATTTGCGCAGAGCCTTGCAACGCCTCAACGAAACGCTGACGGTGCAGGCGCAGCACGATGCGCTAACCGGGCTGCTTAACCGCCGCATGTTCGACGAAATGGCCGAGGCCTGGTTTGCGCGAACGCGCAGGCAGGGCGCGCCGTTTTCGCTGGTGCTTTTTGATATTGATCACTTCAAGCCCTTGAACGACGCCTTTGGCCACCAGGCTGGCGATGATATTTTGCGCAAAACGGCGGAATGCGCGCGCAGTCTGCTGCTGCGCAGCAGCGATAGGGTGTTCCGCATCGGCGGCGAGGAGTTTGCCGTTCTGGCCCAGGCCGATACCGAAGACAACATGCGCGCGCTCATGGAAATGTTGCGCGCTGGCGTTGAGGCGCTGCGCATGCCTCACCCCGCGTCTGCTGAAGCAGTGGTGACCATTTCTCTTGGCGGGGTGCTCGTGAGCGGCTGCGGCAGCGTGTCGTTTGCCGAGGCCTTTCGGCTGGCGGATGAGGCCCTGTATGAGGCCAAATCGCAGGGGCGCAATCGGTCTGTTCTGGCAAAAAATCCCTGCGCGGATCAGCTCGAGCCTTAGCCCACGGTTTTTCGCAGCGTCTCGTTTTGCCAGTGCCGCGGCGCAACCGCGCACCCCGCGTTGCCTCCCCCTCATTTGCGTTCGCGCCCCGGCGTGCCCCCGCATGCGGGGGATTTTGCGTTTTCGGGCGCGCCTTGCGTCCATGCTACTTTTTCCGTAGGCTTTTTGGCATGACAAAGACGCGAGAAATTTTCATCTGCTCTTCCTGTGGGGCGCAAACCATGCAGTGGCGCGGGCAGTGCCCCAATTGCCACGAGTGGAACACGCTGCAGGCGGCAACGCAGGCTAAAACCCCCGCCGGGGGCGCGGGCAGGCCCCGGCGTCAGCATGACGCGGCAAGCAGGCCAGTGCCCTTGCGCGATGTGGAAGATGCGGGGCACACGCCCTATGGCAGCGGGCTCAAGGCTCTGGACCGTGTTTTGGGCCGGGGGCTTGTGCCCGGCGCGGCCATTCTTGTGGGCGGCGAGCCGGGCATAGGCAAATCCACGCTGCTGTTGCAGGTGGCCGGTCTGGTGGCGGCTCAGGGGCGGCGCGTGCTGTACGCCAGCGGCGAGGAATCGCTGCCGCAGATCAAAGACCGGGCGCAGCGCCTTGATATGCTTGATCCCAACCTTTTGGCCCTTGCCACCTCACGGGTGGAAGACGTGCTGGATGCCGCCAACGCCGCGCCGCCCGCCCTGCTGGTTGTGGATTCGGTGCAAACTCTCACCAGTCTTGAGGCCGACGGCCTGCCGGGCAATGTCAGCCAGGTGCGCGCCGTGGCCACGGCCCTGCTTGAAGCCTGCCGCCGCCTTTCCTGCACCCTGGTGCTGGTGGGGCATGTGACCAAGGACGGCGTGCTGGCCGGGCCTCGGCTGCTTGAGCACATGGTGGACACCGTCATTTCCCTTGAGGGCGACCGCCGCCAGATGTTTCGTCTGCTGCGGGTGTTCAAGAACCGCTTTGGCCCCAACGAAGAGCTGCTGGTTTTTCGCATGGAGGCCTCGGGCATGCGCATTGTGGACGACCCCTCCACCTTTTTTCTGGGCCAGCGCGACCCCTCGCTTTCGGGCACGGCCGTGGTCATGGCCGTGGACGGTCAGCGGCCGCTTGCCGTTGAGGTGCAGGCGCTTGTTTCGCGCACGTTTTTGAGCATTCCGCGCCGGGCGGCCCTGGGGTTTGATGTGGGCCGCCTGCATTTGCTGCTGGCCGTGCTGGAAAAGCGGCTCAAGCTCAATTTTGGGCAGGTGGATATTTACGCCAAGGTGGGCGGCGGCATGAAGCTGAGCGAGCCGGGCCTTGATCTGGCGCTGGTGGCCGCCGTGCTTTCGTCATATTATGACGTTCCCGTGCCGGAAAAAAGCGTGCTGTGGGGCGAGGTGGATTTGAACGGCCAGGTGCGGCCGGTTTCCGCCCAGGATCTGCGCCTCACGCAGGCGCGGCGGCTGGGCTTTGACCCCATTGTGCATCCGGCTGTGGAGCAGGGCGGCATCAGCGCTATCTCCGCCTTGCAGCAGCGGCTATTTCACCGCAAATAACAAGAGTGGATCAACCTGTTCGGAAGGGCGACGACCATGGGCCTTGAAATTGAGCGCAAATACCTGCGGGTGAACCTGAAAAACCTGCGGCAGAAGCTGGAAGAAAACGGGGCGCGTTGCCTTGGCGCGCATTTCGAGAGCAACTGGGTGTTTGACACGGCGGCGGGCGAGCTGGCGGCCGAGGGCCGTTTGCTGCGGCTGCGCAGCCAGGAATGGCGCGAGAAAACGCGGCACCTGCTCACGCTCAAGCTGCCATCGGCCGCTCAAGGAAGTTTCAAGGTGCGTGAAGAGCGCGAAACGGAAGTTGCCGATGGCGCGGTTTTGCGCGGCATTCTTGAAGGGCTGGGCTATATTGTGGCGGCCCGCTACGAAAAAGTGCGCGAGCCCTGGCTTATGAACCTGGTGGAAGTGGAACTGGATGTTTTGCCTTTTGCCGAAGTTGTGGAACTGGAAGGGCGCGCGGAAGACATCACAACCGTGCAGCGCCGTCTTGACCTTGACAATGCCGAAATAAGCACCAAAAGTTATCATGAGCTGCACCAGGAATGGCTGCGGGAAAACAAAAAAACGGCGCGGCTTTCCTTTGTGTTCGACACGGCGCAGAGGGAACGCTGGCGCGCATTGCTGGGCCTGACGGAAAAGGCCGCCTCCACTACGGCTTCGACGCGGCAGAGCTAAACGCCTTGGGAGCCATGCATGTCTTTTACCCCTGACAATGAAACCAGCGGCGACAGCCGCGTGATTGTGGAAAAAAAGCTCAAGGAGCCCGACAGGTACCGCGTGCTCCTGCACAACGACGATTATACCAGCATGGAATTTGTGGTTTCAGTCTTGTGCGGTATTTTCCACAAAACCACCGAAGAGGCCACGGCCATCATGCTGGCCGTACACCAGAACGGCGTGGGCCAGTGTGGCGTGTTCACCCGTGAAATTGCCGAAGCCAAGGTGCGCCGGGTTCACAATACGGCGCGTGCGGCGGGGTTTCCCCTCAAATGCAGCATGGAAAAAATCCATTGAGATACGCCTATGTTGAGTAAAAACGTTCAGTTAGTCATTCGTGACGCCCTCATGGAAGCCCACCGGCGGCGGCATGACCTGTTGACGGTGGAGCATGTGCTTTTTGCGCTCACCAACAGCATGAAGGGACGCATCATTCTTGAGGGCAGCGGGGCCAGCGTGCCTGTGCTGCGCGAGCAGCTTGAGGAATTTTTCAACAAGGAACTTGAACCCGTTTCCCTGGCCGAAAAGCACGAGGTTGCGCAGACAGACAGCGTGCAACGCGTGCTGGAACGCGCGCTTGACCACATCCGTTCCTCCGGGCGTGATGCCGTGGAGCTGGGCGATCTGCTCATTTCCATCATGGACGAGGAGGAAAGCTACGCGCATTTTTACCTGCGCAAGCAGGGCGTGGAGCGCTTGGACGTGCTGACCTTCATTTCCCACGGTCTGGATGAAGGCGGCGGCTCGCGCGGCACGGAAGCCGGAGCGGAAGCCAGCGAGGAAGCCGAAGACAAAAATCCCCTGAGCCTCTACACCGTGGAGCTGACCGCCCGGGCCAAAGAGGGCAAGATAGACCCCCTGGTGGGCCGCGCCGTTGAGCTTGACCGCGCTGTTGAAGTGCTCTGCCGCAGGCGCAAGAACAATCCGCTGTTCGTGGGCGATCCCGGCGTGGGCAAAACCGCCCTTGCCGAGGGCCTGGCCCTGCGCATTGTTGAAGGCGACGTGCCCGAAATGTTTGCCAAAACAAAGCTCTATGCGCTTGATATGGGGCTTTTGCTGGCGGGCACCCGCTATCGGGGCGATTTTGAGGGCCGCCTCAAGGCTGTTGTGCAGAAGCTCAAGGAGCAGCCGGACGCCATCCTGTTTATCGACGAAATCCATACCATCGTGGGCGCGGGTTCAACCTCCGGCGGTTCGCTGGACGCCTCCAACCTGCTCAAACCGGTGCTGGCCAATGGCGAAATTCGTTGCATCGGTTCCACCACCTACGAGGAATACCGCAACCATTTTGAGAAGGACCGCGCTCTGGCCCGCCGTTTTCAGCGCATCGACCTCACGGAACCGACAACCGACGAATGCCTGAGCATTCTTGAGGGGCTGGAGCCGCGCTATGCGCAGTATCACCATGTGCGTTACAGCCCCGCCGCGCTCAAGGCCATGGTTGACCTTACCGCGCGGCACGTGCGCGACCGCCTGCTGCCCGACAAGGCCATCGACGTGCTGGACGAAAGCGGCGCCGCCGTGCGCCTTGGGCGCGGCGTCAAGCCCTCCGGGGCCGCGGCAAAGCACACGGGCAAGGGCGCGCCCCTGGTTGGCGTGGGCGATGTGGAGCGCATTGTGGCCCGTATGGCGGGCATTCCCGTGCGCACGGTTTCCGGCAAGGAACGCAACCGCCTGGCCATGCTGGAAAAAGACCTCAAGGGGCTGGTTTTTGGGCAGGACGAGGCCATAGAGCTGACGGTGCGCGCCATTCTGCGCGCTCGTGCCGGGCTTGGGCAGGAACAGCGCCCGGCCGGAGCCTTTTTGTTCTACGGCCCCACGGGCGTGGGCAAAACGGAAGTGGCCCGCAGCCTGGCAAAGCTTATGGATGTGGAGTTTCTGCGCTACGACATGAGCGAATATATGGAAAAGCACTCGGTTTCGCGGCTTATCGGCGCGCCTCCTGGCTATGTGGGCTTTGACCAGGGCGGCCTGCTGACGGAGGCCGTGCGCAAAGCGCCGTATTCCGTGGTGCTGCTGGACGAAGTGGAAAAGGCCCACCCGGATATCTTTAATGTGCTGCTTCAGGTGATGGATTATGCCACGCTGACGGACAACACCGGGCGCAAAACGGATTTTTCGCACGTTATCCTTATCATGACCTCCAATGCCGGGGCTTTTGAGATGTCGCGCCCGGCCATGGGCTTTGGCGACGTGACGCCCAGCGACGCCACGCACAAGGGGCTCAAGGCGGTGGAAAACACCTTCAGCCCCGAATTCCGCAACCGGCTGGATGCCCTGGTGCCCTTTGGCAGCCTGACGGAACCCATGATGCTGCGCATTGTGGACAAGTTCCTGGCGGATATTCACGCCAGCCTCGCGCAGCGCAACGTTACCCTCACCGTGACGGAAAGCGCCCGCAAGTGGCTGGCCCGCAAGGGCTTTGACCCGGCCATGGGCGCGCGGCCCCTGCGCCGCCTGCTGCGTATGGAGCTGGAAGACAGGCTCGCCAGCGAGCTGCTGTTCGGCGCGCTCAAAAAGGGCGGCACGGCGCGGCTGACGCTGAAGGGAGAAGAACTGGCCCTCGAACATGTGGGCGCTTCCGCCAAAAGGCGCAAGCCCGAACCTGTGGATGCCTGACGAATGTAACCTTTTGCAGGTGGGCCGGGGTTTGCCCGGCCCACCTGGTCGCGCACCTTGCGTGCCTGGCCGTGCGTGTGGCTTGGCGCGGCCCAAAGCCGTTGCCGAGCCGTTTTTTGTTGCTCGCGCTGTGGCTGCGCCTTGCGGCCATGAATATTTTTTGGACCATGCCGCCAACAGTGTGGAACAGGCCGGGCCCAGGCCCGGTTGGCAGAGGTGAAGATGATTGGGGCATTTACGGCGCTGGCCGCGCAGTTTCCGCCGCCGGAATCCGCCAGGGACGACGGCTTGTTGTGCCTGGGCGGCGATCTGCGGCCCGAGCGCCTGCTCGCCGCTTATAGCCGTGGCATCTTTCCCTGGTATTCCATAGGCATGCCCATTTTGTGGTGGTCGCCGGACCCGCGCTGCGTTATGCCGCTGGAGGAGTTTCGCCTGCCCTCGCGCAGCGCCCGCAAATTGCGGCTGCATCCCTTTGCCCTAACGCACAACGCGGCCTTTGGGCGCGTTATCCGGGCCTGCGCCGCGCCAAGGGAGAAGGCGGACGGCACCTGGATTCTTGACGAAATGATGCGCGCCTATGAAAAGCTGCACGCACTGGGTTATGCCCATTCCATCGAGGCCTGGCGCGATGGCGAGCTTGTGGGCGGCCTGTATGGCGTTGCGCTGGGGCGGGCCTTTTTTGGCGAATCCATGTTTCATACCCAGCCGGAAGCCTCGCGGGCGGCCCTGGCCGGTCTGGTGGGGCTGTTGCGCCAGCGCGGGGCCACGTTGCTTGACTGCCAGCAGGAAACCCCGCACATCATGCGCATGGGCGGCGTTATGCTGCCGCGCGCCGTTTTTATGCGCGAGCTGGAAAGCGCCCTGAGGCTTGAGGCGACAACAAAAAACGCCGCGCACAAAGGCGCGGCGTTTGCAGCGGCAGGCGATGGGCCGTTCCCCTGGTCGCCCTGGGCTGAGACGTATGACTATTCTTCTGAAGCGGGCTGCTGGGCGGCCAGGTCGTAAAAACCGTAGGCCGGGAAGGGCAGGGGATAGTCGCGCACGGCGTCAAAGCGGATAAAGCCGGTGGTCTTGCTCTCGGTCAGCCCTGCCAGGGGCGACACGCCCAGCGGCACGGGCAGGTCCAACGGGCAGACCGTGATTTTTTCTATCTGGTCGGCATAGCGCTGCTCAAGGTATTTCACCAGGGCCTGGCTTTCGTCATGGGTGAACGATTCAAGAATGCAGCGCAGGGCGGCTTCTTCCGTAGCGCCCTGCAACACTTCCGCCGGAACGGCGGGATCAGCGGGGGCCACAAGCCCAAGGCCCTTGATGGCTTCCAGCTCGGCATCTTCCGCACCGGGGCGGAAAATCTGCACGTCGAGATGGCGGCGGCCCTTGAAGGTGTTCAACGTTGCGGCCACAATGAATATTCTGTCCAGCGGCAAATCAATCTGCGAAGGCACAAAAATTTTTTCCATGTCTGTTCCCGTTCGTTATTGAGTTAATCCCGTCCTCTTACGCCAAAACGCAATATTATGGAAGATAATCAGAGCATCCCCTTCAGCCTTGAAACGGCTTATACCCCCACGGGCGACCAGCCCTCGGCCATCGACGAACTCACAGGCAACATCGCGGCGGGCGTGCCCGCCCAGGTTTTGCTGGGCGTTACCGGGTCCGGCAAAACGTTCACCATGGCCAACGTCATTGCCCGCTGCAACCGCCCGGCCCTGGTGCTGGCCCCCAACAAAACGCTTGCCGCCCAGTTGTATGGCGAGTTCCGCGCGCTGTTCCCCCGCAATGCCGTGGAATATTTCGTCAGTTACTACGATTATTATCAGCCGGAAGCCTACGTGCCCGCCTCTGACACCTATATTGAAAAAGATTCTTCCATCAACGACAACATCGACAAGCTGCGCCACGCCGCCACCCATGCCCTGCTGACGCGGCGCGATGTGGTTATTGTGGCTTCCGTTTCCTGTATTTACGGCCTGGGTTCGCCGGAATACTACGCAAAAATGGTCATTCCCGTGGAAACGGGGCAGCATTTCCCCATGGACAAGCTCATCACCCGGCTGGTGGAAGTGCATTACGAGCGCAATGACTATGATTTTCACCGCGGCACCTTTCGCGTGCGGGGCGACGCGCTGGAGATCATTCCCGCCTACCATCACGAACGCGCCCTGCGCCTGGAATTTTTTGGCGACGATATCGACGCCATGCGTGAGATAGACCCCCTGACCGGCGAAGTGCTGGCCGAGGTGAGCAAAACCGTGTTGTACCCCGCCAGCCACTTTGTTTCGGCGCAAGACAACCTGAAGCGCGCCGCCACCGATATTCGTGATGAACTGGCCGGGCGGCTTGTCCAGTTCAAGGAACACGGGCAACTGGTGGAGGCCCAGCGGCTGGAGCAGCGCACGCAGCTTGATCTGGAAATGATTGAGGAGCTGGGCTATTGCAACGGCATTGAAAACTACACCCGCCATCTGGACGGCCGCCAACCGGGCGAGCCGCCCTCGTGCCTGCTCAACTATTTTCCCAAGGATTTTTTGCTGTTTGTGGACGAATCGCACATCACCATTCCGCAGGTGGGCGGCATGTTCAAGGGCGACCGTTCGCGCAAGCAAACCCTGGTTGATTACGGCTTTCGCCTGCCCTCGGCCCTGGACAACCGACCCTTGCAGTTCAATGAGTTCAAGGAGTTGCTCAATCAGGTGGTTTATGTTTCGGCCACGCCCGGCAAATATGAAATGGACGCCGCACAGGGCATTGTGGCCGAGCAGATCATCCGCCCCACGGGGCTGGTGGACCCCGAGGTGGAAGTGCGGCCCACAAAAGGGCAGATGGAAGACCTGCTGGCCGAATGCCGGGGCAAAGTCACGCTGGGCGAGCGCGTGCTGGTGACCACCCTGACCAAACGCATGGCCGAAGACCTTACGGAATATTGCTGCAACATGGGCGTGCGCGCGCGCTACCTGCATTCGGACATTGATACCCTTGAGCGCATGCAGATCATCCGCGCCTTGCGCCTTGGCGAATTTGACGTGCTGGTGGGCATCAACCTGCTGCGCGAGGGGCTGGACATTCCCGAAGTTTCGTTGGTCTGCATTCTGGATGCGGACAAGGAAGGCTTTTTGCGTTCCACCGGCGCGCTCATTCAAACATTCGGCCGCGCGGCGCGCAACGTGCGGGGCCGGGTTATCCTGTATGCGGACGCCATAACGGCTTCCATGAAAGCGGCCATGGCCGAAACGGAACGCCGCCGCGTCAAGCAGTCGGAATACAACGTTGCGCACGGCATCACGCCGGTCAGCACCCGTAAAAGCCTTGAATCTCCGCTGGATAGTCTGTATGTGGAAGATGGGGGCGCTCACGGGCGCGGGCGCGGCAAGGGCAAGGGCAAACAGCGCGATGCTGATGCCGTGCCGCTCACCGCCGAGGACGCCGCCATTCTGGTGGCCAAGCTGGAAAAGGAAATGCGCCAGGCGGCGCGTGACCTTGAATTTGAGCAGGCCGCCGAACTGCGCGACCGCATCCGGGCCTTGCGCGCCCGGCTCATCGCCATGCCGCAATAGATCCCGCCGCCGCTGGCGGGAAGGGTTCACAGCAAAAAGGGTTTTTCATGTCGCAGAATACACGCCAGGGCGGACCGGAACAGAACAGCCTGTTTGCCGTTGGTTCGGCCAACGGCCCCAGCGCCGCGCAGCGCGAGCGCGCCCGTTGGCTGGCCGCCGAACTGGAGCGCCACAACTTTCTTTATCATACAAAAGACGCCCCGGAAATTTCCGATGACCAGTTCGACGCCCTGTTTCGTGAACTGGCCGACCTTGAAGACCGCTGGCCCGAGCTGCGCACCGCCCATTCGCCCACGTTGCGCGTGGGGGGCAAGCTTTTGGACGGCCTGGACAAAAAGGCCCACAGCCGCCGCATGTACGGCCTGGACAACGTGTTTTCTGTTGCGGAATGGAACGAATTTGTGGAGCGCATGCGCCGCGCCTGGGATGCGGAGGTCAACGGGCCGCTGCCCGCCGCTTTTTGGTGCGACCCCAAGCTGGATGGCCTGGCGCTGGAAATTATTTATGAAAACGGCGTGCTGCGCGAGGCTCTGACGCGCGGCGACGGCGAGGTTGGCGAAGTCGTCACCCAGGCCGTGCGCACCATCCGCACCGTGCCGCTGCGGCTGCGCGGCGAGGGGCCTTTCCCCGCGTTGCTGGAGGTGCGGGGCGAGGTGGTGATGTTCAAAAAGGATTTTGCGGCCCTCAACGCCCGGCAGGAAGAACTGGGGCGAAAAACCTTTGCTAATCCGCGCAACGCCGCCGCCGGAACCCTGCGCCAGCTGGATACTTCCGTCACGGAATCGCGCCCCATGCGCTTTTTGGCCTATAGCTTGGGCGAGGCGCGCTGGGCTCCGGCCAGCCCGTGCCTGCTGCATTCCGAGCTGATGGCCCGGCTCACGGACTACGGTTTTTTAACGCCGCCCCATGGCAGGCTGTGCCCCACGCCGCAGGAAGTAGAAGGTTATGTGGAGTGGGTGCGGCAGCACCGGCCGGATTTTCCCATGGAAATAGACGGGGCCGTGGCCAAGCTGGACAACCTTGAGGCGCAGGCCGCGCTTGATTTTACGGCGCGCGCGCCGCGTTTTGCCGTGGCCTTCAAGTTTCCCGCCATGCAGGCGCAAACCTTGCTGGAGGGCATTGAAGTGCAGGTGGGGCGCACGGGCGCGCTCACGCCGGTGGCCGTGCTTGCGCCGGTGGCCGTGGGCGGGGTTATGGTTTCGCGCGCCACCCTGCACAATGAGGACGAAATCCGCGCGCGTGATGTGCGCGTGGGCGACACTGTCATTGTGCAGCGCGCGGGCGATGTTATCCCCGAGGTGGTGGGGCCGGTGCTGGAAAAGCGGCCCGCCGATGCGGAACCGTATCCGTTTCCGCGCGTGTGCCCGGCCTGCGGGCAGCCTGTCTACCGTGAGGAAGGCGAGGCCGCTTGGCGCTGTGAAAATCTGGCCTGCCCGGCCATTCGCCTGCGGTCCATCACCCATTTTGTTTCCAAAGCGGGGCTGGACATACAGGGCGTGGGGCGGAAGTGGATAGAACAGCTGGTTTCCTGCGGGCGGGTGCAATCGCCCGCCGACCTGTTCACGCTGACGGTTCAGGAACTGCTGGGCTTTGAGCGCATGGGCGAGGTGCTGGCGCAAAAGTTTGTGGATGCCCTGGACAATGCCCGCTACACGGCCAACCTGCAACGGCTGGTCAGCGCGCTGGGCATCCGCCATGTGGGGGAACAGACGGCGCGCACGCTGGCCGACAGGTTTCATGATCTCGCGGAGCTGGAGAACGCCACGGAAGAAACCTTGCTGGCCCTGCCCGATGTGGGGCCGGAGGTGGCTTCGTCCATTCGCAATTTTTTTGACAGCCCGGCCAACCGCGCCATGCTGGAACGGCTGAAGGCCTTGGGCCTGTGGCCTCAGCATGCTGTTCTCCATGAGCTAAGCGCGCACTTTTCAATAAAGTTTAGCGGGAGCATTGCGGCGAACGTATCGGGGCCATTATTCAATAAGACCATTCTTTTTACGGGCACAATCAGCGTGCCGCGTGGCGTGGCCCAAAAATGGGCCGAGGCCGCCGGGGCCGTGCCGCTAGGTTCTGTGAGCAAAAAGCTGGACTATCTGGTGGCGGGCGAAAAAGCGGGCGGCAAGCTGGACAAGGCGCGTGGCCTGGGCGTAACCGTGCTGGATGAAACGGAATTTAAAAACCTGTTGCGTGAATCCGGCGTTGAGCCGGAATAACGGAAACGGAGAAGCTATGAGCACTTCAATCATTGTGGTGGGGGCCAACGGGCGCATGGGCAAGACCATCAGCGGCCTTGCGGCGGAGGACGAGCAGTTTGCCCTTGCGGGGCTGGTGGACAGCAAGGAACGTTTGGCTGGTCTTGCGGGCGCGGCCTGCCCCGTGTCCGATTCTCTTGCCGATCTGCTGCCCAAGGCTCCGGGCGCTGTGGTCATCGACTTCACCGCACCGGCGGTTAGCCTGCAATCGGCCCGCGCCGTGGCAGAAACGGGCAATGCCCTGGTTATCGGCACCACGGGCCTGACCGATGCGGATAAGGACGAACTGCGCTCGCTGGCCGCCAAAGCCCCCATTTTCTGGGCTTCAAACATGAGCATTGGCATCAACGTGCTGCTGAAAATTCTGCCGCAGCTCACCAAGGCACTGGGCGAGGATTATGACATTGAAATGGTTGAACTGCACCACAACCGCAAAAAGGACAGCCCCAGCGGCACGGCCCTGACCATGGGCGAATGCCTGGCCGAGGCGCGCGGCTGGCAGCTCAACGACGTGCGCTGCTCGGCCCGCGACGGCATCATCGGCGCGCGGCCCAAGGAGCAGATTGGCATTCAGGCCATACGCGGCGGCGATGTGGTGGGCGTGCATACCGTGTATTTTATGGGCCCCGGCGAGCGCATTGAAGTGACCCATCAGGCCCATTCGCGCGAAAACTTCGCGCGGGGCGCGTTGCGCGCCGCCGCCTGGATGGCGGGGCAAAAGCCCGGCAAGCTCTATGGCATGCAGGACATGATTTAAAACAGGGGAAAACGCGGGCTGTTTTCGCGTTTCCTTTGCATGCAAAAAGCCCCCGAGCGGCGCATGGTTTGGCCATGCCACCGCTGCGGGGGCTTTTATCGTGCCTGCGCTGGGCCGTTACGCGGCCATCTGCGCAATAAGTTTTTTGAGCTCCTGGGCCTGCGCCGCAAGCTCAACCACGGCCTTGGCCGACTGTTCCATGGCGGAAGATGTCTCCGCGCTGATGGTGTTGATCTGGTCCACGGCACGGTTGATCTCGTCGCTGGTGGCGGATTGCTCTTCGGCTGCCGCCGCGATGGAGTGCGCCTGGTCCGCCGCTTGTTCCACAAGCACCACAATTTCGGAGAGGGCGGTGCCCGAATCACCGGCAAGCCCCGTGGTTTGCTCGATGGTGGCCACGGTCTGGTTCACATATTCCACGTTCTGCGTGGTGCCGCTCTGGATGCCTTCGATGGCGGCCCCCACCTCGCGCGTGGCCTGCATGGTTTTTTCCGCCAGCTTGCGCACTTCGTCGGCCACAACGGCAAATCCCCGTCCCGCCTCGCCCGCTCGGGCCGCCTCGATGGCCGCATTAAGGGCCAGCAGGTTTGTTTGGTCGGCGATGTCGGAAATAACGGTCATGATCTGGCCGATGTTCTGGGCCTGATCGCCCAGCGTGCCCATGCCCTTTTTGAGTTCCATGGCCTGATCGTGCAGCTTGTGTATGCCCTGCACCACCTTGTTGACCACGTCGGCGCCCTGTTCCGCCTTTTGCTTCGCGTTGGTGGAGGTGTCGGAAGCGCCGCCCGCGTTGCGCGCCACCTCAAGCACCGAGGCGTTCATTTGCTCCATGGCTGTGGCGGTTTCAGAAACACGTTGCGATTGCGCGTTGGCGCCCTTGCTTGCCTGTTCCACCTGGGTGGAAAGCTCCTCGGTGGCGGAGGAGAGGCGGTCGGCAATGGCGTTGGCCTCGCTGGCCGTGCGGGCCACGGTGTCCCTTTGCGTTTCAATGATGCTTTGCTGCTTTTTGATGTCCGTAAGGTCAAACACCAGCGTGATGGCGCCCACGATATTGCCGTCGAGATCGTGGATCAGCGAGGCGTCCACGCGCAAATACCTGTGTTCGCCGTTGCGGAAGGTCATTTCCGTTTCAATGCCCAGGGCGTTCGTTTTTTCCTCAAGGCATTTTTGGTTGATGGTGCGCTTGCTGGCATCGCCGTAGAAAAATTCCGCAGCGTCCATGCCCTTATAATCAGAGGGGTGGCCGGGAAGCCCAATGAGCTTGACCATGCTTTCGTTGGAAAACACGATGCGCGAATCGTTGTTGACCACAAGCGTGGGGAATGTGAGCCCCTGCAGCACGCCATCGGCAAAGCCCAACCGGTTTTTAAGAACGGCCGTGGTTTCCTGAAAATTGCTGGCCAGTTCGCCCATTTCATACCTGAACTTGCCCGCAAGCTGCGCCTTGAAGTCGCCGCCCGCTATCTGCGCGCTGTAATTCATGATGTTCTGCATTGGAGAAATGATTATTTTACGCATCAGCATAATGATGCTGCCGAGCAGAACAATAAAGATGACGGCTGCGCAGATGATCAGCGTGTTGCGCTGGTTGATGGCATCTCTGGCGAGATCGTCGGTAAAGGCGGTGATGCAGACAAGCCAGTTTGTTCTGGGAACGGTATCATAGACCGTGATTTTTTCACGTCCCTTGAATGAATATTCGATAGTGCCCTGCTTTTGTTGCAGGGCCTGCTGCACAAAATCCAGCTTGCTGGCGTCCGTCATGTGAACGCTTTTGTCCGGGTGGGCAATAATCGTGTTGCTGTTGGCGTCGATGATATAGGCATACCCGTGTTCAGCAACGACAATATTGAAAACGCGCTGTTTGATGTATTCAAGCCAGTTGATGCTGACTGCCACGGTGCCAATAGTTTTGCCAGCTTTGTCAACCACGGGGGTGGCGATAACAAAAACCTGTCTGCCCGTGTTTTTTGCCACGACGATGTGGGGATCAACGGCGTCTTTGCCCTGTATGGCGGTTTTGAAATAACCCCTGTCGGCATATGCTTTGCCCACCAGGGATTCCCCCGCATAGGTAATGCCCGCCACGCAAGCGCCCTGGCCGTTGAGCACAAAAACTGAGTTAAGTCCCTTATATTCTTTAAGAATACTGTTGATAAACGCCGTCATATCTGTGGCGTCGCCCTCAATGGCCTTTTGCGCCACGCCGCTACGCGCGGGAACTTTTATCATGCTCAAATTTGAATCTATAAGATCATTGATGTTTTCAATCAAACTTTTGTCAATGATGCGCATTCCCTGCATAGAGGTTGCGCTCACAATACTGTATGATGATTTTCCAACGTAAACGACAAGAATGGAAACGCCGGCAAGGAGAATGACGCTGAGAATAAGCGCAATGACAGTATTGAGGCTTTTGATGGAAAAGCGGGCCATAGAGTCCTCCGCAGGTGATTCTGATAATAACGGCAAGGCGCCGCTAAACATGTCATGGGCTTCGACGGCCTGTTCACAGGTGCAGTCCGTTGCCAATGACTGATATAGTCTATCGACACTACAGGAGAAAACTTTATACCGCGCAGCCTGAGGATGCAATGAAGATTTGTTTTATGGTGACAGGAAAAGTCGTAATGCGCGCTAAATGTCACAAACTCGATAGACAGACTTTTTGCGCTATTTTCTATTGAGCAGCGCCACAGCGCCGAGAATGAGGGAGCCCCCGGCAAGAATGCCGGGGCCAGGAACGTCGGCAAAGAGCACCCAGGCCGCCAGAATGGCGTACACTGGCTCTAGCGTGATGATGACGGCCGCCTGCCGGGCTTTAAGGGCCGTGAGGCTGCCCACATAAAGGCTGTAGGCCAGCGCGGTGCAAAGAAGCCCCAGGCAGGCTATCCACAGCCAATCCAGGGGGACTATGCGGAGCAGGTCTGGCCCCGCTGTAGGCAGCAGGCAAACAATGATGACCGTGTTTTGCCACCAGCAGGCGTGTGTGCCCGACATGCCGCCGGCAAAATGCCGGTTGGCGATGGCCACAAGGCCGTAAACGGCTGCGGAGGCCACCCCCCACAAAAGACCGTGGGTGGCGGTGTCGGCCAGGGAAAAAGACGGCGTGAGGCAAATCAGCCCCAGCGTGACCATGCCGATGCAGAGCAGCTCGCGGCGGCTCGGGCGTTCATGATAGGCAATGCCTTCAAACACCGCCGTAAAGGCGGGAAAACAGGCAAATCCCAATGTGCCCACAGCCACGCCGCCAAGTTTTATGCCCATGAAAAACGTGACAAAATGCAGGGTGAGCAGCACGCCGCTGAGCGCAAGACCGGCCATGTCGCGTCGTGAAAGGCCGCGCCAGGGCGGGTCGCGCCGCAGCAGGCACAGGCAGCCCAGCGCGGCCACCGCGAACAGCGCCCTGCCGCACACAAGCACAACCGCCGAACATTGGCACAACTTGCCGAAAATGCCAGAAATGCCAAACAGCACCGTGGCGGCGTGCATACGCACCAGCGCGGCCCGAACATCATTGCGCCGGGATTCGCGCGCAGCGTCGGCCGAAGCGGGATTGGTGGTGGGTTCCGTTTGTCCGGTTGCCAAAATGCGGGCTCCTTGCGTGTGCGTGGGGGCAATGGCTGCAATTTATGCTGCGCCACGCGGGCGCATTGCTGGCAGGCTCCTTGCCTGTGCGTGGGCAATGGTTACGCCCAAGCGGCCCGCGCGGCAAGCCTTGGCCGTTGGGTGGCCGCCTTCCGTTCGCGGCTCAAGGCCGCAACGCTGGCAGCGCTGGCAGCGCCGGGAGCATGTTTCTGAAAAAAAGTCTAGATTTTATCTTGAAATTCATGGGCAGGTAGTGTAGCGCAAAAAGAAAAGATGGCGTAACACGAAGCCGGGCGAACATGCGCCAGGCCGCACGCAACATCGGGGGCATCATGCCGCAGGTCGCAGCACGTATCAACGACGATCAGGAACGCTGGCTCAAAGACTATTTTCGCACCAAAAGCGCAGGGGCGGAGTTTATCCTTCCCTGGGCGGTGGACACGTTTTTTCGAGCCATCACCGGCATCAAGCATATATTCAGCGCTGCCGAACTGAAGACCATTGTGGAAGCCCACAAGGACATGAAGCTCATGCCCGACCATACGCGGCTTTCCTACCTTCAGCTGCGCGTTACCGATGCCTGCGACGTCAACGGCGTGCATTTGCGGCATGGAGCCAGCAAATCCAGCCTTGAAGCCAAAATCAAAACCCTGGACGACACGCAGGCCACGGCCCTGATGGTGTGGGCCTCCGCCTTTTGGGTCAGCCGCAATTGCTCCGCCGAAAATCTGGACGAGTACATCAAGGCGTATTGATTTTCCCTGCTGATATTCGTAGGTTCACCACGCGCCCGCAGCCAAAAACGTTGCCTGCGGTAAGGGCGCTGTGGTCTTTTTTTGTGCCCGACCGACTGTGCGGCGGCAGCGTTGTGGCTGCGCCGGGCAGAGGCGGCACGCAACACGGGCGCGCCCCCTCCGCGCAAGAGAGAGAATCATGCTGCAAATACTGCGAGCAAAGCTGCACTGTATTCGCGTTACCGGATGCGAACTGAACTACCACGGCTCGGTAACGCTTGATCCTGAACAGTGCCGCGAGGCGGGCATTTACCCGCTGGAATTCGTTTATATCTGGAATAAAAGCAACGGCCAGCGCATTTCCACCTATGTTATTTTTGGCGAACCCGGTTCGCGCTGTTGCATTTTGAACGGCGCTGCGGCCCGCTCCTGTCAGCGCGGGGATGAGGTCATCATCAGCGCGTTCGAGTATGTTGACGGGCCAAAGGATATTTGCAACCGCAAACCCGTGGTGCTCACCTTCAATGAGGATAATTCCGTTCAGGAACGCCTGCGCTATGTGGTGGATGGCGGAGAGGAAGAAGGCTTTGGCTTCCACATAGAAGCGGAATAGACCAGAGCGGCCCCCCTGAAAGAGTTTGCCAGCTCCGCGCCGGTTTGGGGCTAACCAGCACCGAAAACGTTTGCCGGGCGGGGGTGCTTTGTCGGAAGGCGCGCTGGCGGCATGAGGATGCCAGGCCCCCGCGCGGGACCAACAGCGGCATGATGGCCAACGGCGGCTGACGTGCCGCAACCACCGGCGGAATGCCCGTTGGGGTTTGTCTGCCCGCCCGTGTTTTGCCGGTGCGTGCGTGCGGAGGCTCGCCTTGCCGCGTGCCGCGCATGGGCGCGTGAGGCTGCGGCAGCGCTATTCGTTGGTCAGGATAAGATACAGATCGCCTTGCCAGGGGCCAACGCGCTTGCCCAGCCCGCGCAGGCGAATGGGCCTGCCCACGGTGAAATCCGGCGGCAGGGTTATGTCCACTGTTTTCAGCTCGCCTGAAAAAGCCTGCCGTATCTGCAGCCGCACCCGTTTGCCCGGCAAAAGGTTGGCGGCAGGCAGGGCAAGGCTTTGCTCCTCATCTATCTGTCTGCGCAGCCAGCCCTTGACCAAACCGGTGACGCCCTTGGCGTCGGCTCTGCCCCATTTGGGCGTGCCCCAGGCAAGATTGCTTTTGTGCAACCTGACGTTGCGCTTTTCCTCGGCCGTGGGTTTTGCCTTGGGTTGTTCCTGCGCGGCGGCTTCCGCCTCTGCGGCGGTGTCTTCCTGCTGCTGCTTGTTCAGCTGGCTATAGATATCTTCAAACACGCGGCGGGCAAAAGGATCGTTGAGCAGGTCGCGCAGCACGTCTTGTTCCGAATAGGCGTCTTGCGTTGTTTTGTCGCCGCTTTTTGCTTCGGCGGCCCCTGGGGGCGCATTCCTTTCCTGCTTCTCTCCGGCGCTTCCTGCCGCCTGATTTGCGCTGCTCGCGCCAGCGGATGTTGTTTCTCCCGCATCCGCTGCCGTTGCCCCGCCCGTGGTGTCCTGCCCGGTCGTTGCCTCCGCTCCGCGCTGGTTGGCCTTGCTCGCGCCCGAGGTTTCCTTTCGGGGTTTTTCTTCGGCGGTTTTTTCCGTAGCGGATGGCCCTGCGGCCTTTTCGGCTGTTGCGTTCGCTCCGGCTGCTCCCCGGCGCGTTTTGGCGGCTCGCACGCCTTCCTCATGCTTGAGAACGGCGGAAAGGGCCACATAGGCCTCGTTCAGCAGCTGAAATTCCCGGCTGGCGTCTGGATTATCCGGGTTGAGATCAGGGTGCAGTTCAAAGGCGCGGCGGCGATAGGCCCGCTTGATGTCGGCCATATCGGCGTCTTTTTCAAGCTTCAGAATGTCGTAGCATTCTTTGAGCGAAATTTGGCGGGGGCGGCGTCGCATAATTATTTCAGAATAAGCGCGTTGGCTTCGCAGGTTGCGTCGGTCGCTATGAGGCCGTTTGCGCGCAGATAGTCGCGGCCTTCGCGGGCAAAGTCCTCGTGCGTGGCATTGATGTCTATGCCGGGACAGAATTCCTTGGCCATGGCAAGGCTGGCCGGGTCTTCGATATTGCCGCGAAAAAAGGGCCAGGCCCGGCAGATGGCGGGTTTGCCCTCATGCACGCCGCAGCCGCTCCCCTGGCGAAAAAACACGCAGTAGCCGTCTTCGCCGCAGCGTATCTTGAGCTTGCCGCCAATGCGTTCGCAATAGCGCTCGGCCACGGAATCCGGCGACTGTTGCAGGTGGGCCGCCAGCCTGGTCAGATCGGCGGGGCTGACGATGATGCCGCCCTTGCCCTCACAGCAATGGCCGCACATGCGGCAGTTGAACACGGATTTTTGGGAAACGGCGGGCATGGGCTAGAATCCTTGGCCTTGGGCGGTGAAAGAATGGGAAAACAGGCGTTTGTGCTCCACCATGATGCAGGCGTCCTCCATCACGGCAATGTCCGTTGCGGCCAGCGCCTGGCGCGCCTTCTCGGAGCGAATGCCCAGCTGCATCCAGAAGAGCAGGGGCTTCCAAGCCAGTTGCAGCACTTCTTCGGCATGCGCTGGGCAGTATTCGGGCGCTCTGAACAGGTTGACGATGTCCACGGGTTCAGGCAGGTCGGCCAGGCAGGCAACGGCGGGCAAGCCCCACACGGCCTTGCGCACGGGGTGGACCGGAAAAACGCGATATCCCTGGTCGATCAGGTAGCGGCCCACCCTGTCCACAGCCTGACCGGGTTTGTCTTTGGCGCCGATGATGGCGATACTTTGCGCCTTGCCCAACAGCGTGCGCAACATATTGTCGTCAAGCATAATGCATCCGTGCCTTTGTCGTCGGTCTTTCTGTGGTGAAGCGGAGCGCGCAAAAAACTTAAGCGCGGTTTCAAACGGGCAACCCGCAGCGTCGGAAAAAGACCCCGCGGCGCCACGGCGTTTTTTGCAACGGCACGCAGGGCAGCGCTAGGTTGCACGTTCTGCGGCCCCCATGGCGGGATTCCCGCTGATGTATTTGTAATCACTTTTAATAGACGTCAATGGCAAAATGCGCAAGGTCGCAGGCGCGGTTACAGCAAATCTTTTGTTCGCGGCCAAGGCCCCGGCCTTTTGCCCTGGCGGGTCTGCGCCTGCCTGTCGGTTGCCCTCAGGCTGTTTGGGGCGGCGTTGCCGCTTCCTTGTTGCTTTCGCGCAGGGGGCCCGAAAACAGCGGGGTGATGGCCAGCAATTTTTCCGTTTTGCCAAAAAGGTACACAACGTCGTCGGCTTCAAAAAGATCGTTGGGCTCTGGCGAGGCCTGGGTTGCGCCCCGGCGCAGAATGGCAATGGCCGTCACGCCATATTTGCGGCGCATCTGGCTTTGCGCCAGGCTGATGCCGCATAGGGGCGAGGCTGGTGAAAGGCGCATGGCCTGAACGCCCATGTCTGGCAGGCGGCTGACCATGGCGTCGAGCGAATCCACCGAGGCGCTCATGCGGCGGATCATGCGGTAGTTCTCTTGCCTGATGCGCGCGGCAAACGATTCTATGTCCTGCCTGGGCACCAGATAGCGGGTGAGCACGCGGCTGAAAACCTCAATGGACGTTTCAAACTCTTCGGCCACAACCTCGTCCGCGCCCAGCTTGCGCAAGGGGGCCACCTCGCTGACAAAGCGGGTGCGCGCGATGATGTGCAGGCTGGGGTTGAACCGGCGGGCCTCGATAACGATGGAGCGCACGGCGGCGGGGTCCGAAATGACGATGGCCAGCACCCTGGCCTTGGTCACGCCCAGATGTTCCAGCACAATGGGCTGCGAGGCATCGCCGTGTTCAATGGGTTCCTTGTTGCGGTAGCGCGTTACCGTTTCGGGGTTCATTTCAAGAATGGTGTATTGCAGGCCCGATTCACGGGCCACATGCGCAAGGTGTTTGCCGCTGATGCCGAAACCCACGATGATGAGGTGGTCTTCCAGATTGTGGGTTTGTTCCCCGTGTTCTTCGGCCACGGCCAGCATGTGCTCATTGCGCTTGCCCGCCACCATGTCCGCGAAGCGCGGGGCAATGGCGATAAGGCCGGGGGTGAGCATCATGGTGAGCACGCTTATGCCCAGAAATGTCTGGTAGGAATACATGTCGAACAGCCCCGCGCTCAGGCCCGCGGCGGCCAGCACAAAGGCGAATTCGCCCACCTGGGCCAATGAAAGCGAAGTGATGATGGCCGTGCGCAGAGGATACCCCTGCACAAGAACCGCAGGCAGGGTGAGCAGGCTTTTGACGACCACAAAAATAGACGTGCCCAGAAGAATGGTGAAAATGTGGCGTCCAACATATTCCACATTCAGCAACATGCCCACGGAAATGAAAAAGAGGCTCATGAACACGTCGCGGTAGGGCAGAATGCCCGAAATGACGCTCATGCTGTATTGCGAACGCGCCAGCATCAAACCGGCCAGAAAGGCCCCCAGCGAAAGTGAAAGCCCCAGGGCGCTGGTGAGCATGGCCATGCCCAGGCACAGCCCCAGTGTGGAAAGCAGCAGAATTTCTCTGGTGCGCGTGCGCACCACGGCTTCCATGAGCCTGTTGAGGCCAAAGCGGGCAAAGAGCATCACGCCGCCAAGCACCACCACAACACGCAGAACGGAAAAAAAGGCGCTGGAAAAAGAAAGTTGCAGCGTGCCCGCAAGCAGCGGCACACACAGCAGCATGGGGGCCACCATGATGTCCTGAAATACCAGAATGGCCAGGGAAAGGCGGCCGTTGGGCGTGTTGGTGGCTCCGCGTTCCTGCAAGATGCGCAGCACGATGGCCGAGGACGAAAGCGCCACCAGGCAGCCCCACAGCAGCCCCTGCTGATAGGTGGTTTGCTCCAGCAGCATGGTCAGCCCGGTCACGGAAAGAACCGTGAGGCCGATCTGAAGGCTGCCGCCCAGAAAAACAGGCCGTTTCAGCCTGTTAAGGGCCTCGCCGGAAAGTTCCATGCCTATGGTGAACAGCAGCATGGCCACGCCGATTTCGGCAATGTGGTCGATGGCCTGCTGGTCCGAGACCACGCCGAGCAACGAGGGGCCGCAGAGCACGCCGGTGAGCAGAAAACCCACGGTGGCGGGGAGCTTTATTCTGTTGCAGATAAGCGTGACAACGATTGAGAGCAGAAAAATGATGACAATTTCATAAAGCAAAGGGACTTCCATGCGGCCTCCTGCCGGAAGGAATCTAGCACTGCTGCCGCAGGCAGCGCAAGATGCCCCCCTGGGGTCGCCGGGAGCCGGTTAGGCCGCCATTGCTGGTGCGCCCTGGCAATGGCGGCCTAACCGGCTGGGGCCGTATCCGGCCCCGGAACCCAGAGCTTTAGTGCGCGGCGCGCATATCGGGCAGGGAAACGAAGGGCGCAACGGTAAGCGCTGCGGCCGGGGCGCGCACGCAACGCCGCCCATCGTCCATCAGCACCTGGCCGTCCGCTTCAAAGGTCAGCCGCAGGGGCACAACCACTGTGCGCAGCATGGTGAGCTGATCCGCCTCCATGCGAGGAGACATGCGCTTTTCTTCTGTGCCCTCATGCCAGCGCAGCGCCGCCGTTGCGGTCATCAGCCCTGAAACCGCGCCGTCTTCCGCAAAGCACAGGGAGTTGACGTCGCCGCAGATGGCGGAGGCGGCGGGGTCGAAAGCCGCCATCTCGCCCATGGGCGTGGGCGCTGTTGCCGGGCGCGCGGGTTCGCAGCTGCGCACTGCGCCGTTTTCATAAAAGGCGCAGCCAAACCTGATGGGCAGCGGCCCCAGCGGGGTGGCAAGGCGCAGTGTTTCGCCGGGCCAGAACGTGACGCTTTCAAGAACGCCGGAAGGGTAGAAACGCAGGCCCTGCACATTGGCATCAACAGCCTGGCCGTGCAGATCAAGGGAAATTGTGGAGGCCAGGTTGCGCTCGTCCTGTTCCGTCCAGTAGCCGCTGAGCTTGCCCTTGCGCAGCAAAATGCGTTTGAGCGCGCCGTTTTCGTGCCAGGCAAGCCATTCTGCGGGCAGATCGCCCAGGGGCGTTTTGACCGTTGTTTGGGTTTGCAGCTCAAGGCTGCGCCACATGCCGTTGGGGTAAAGGCTGAAGCTTTTGCCGCTGCTGCGGCGCACGTCTTCGGCCTCATACAGAGGAACCAGCCAGCCGTGCGGCGTGGGCACGGTATCTTCCGCCAGCAGGCGGCAATCCTGGGGCGCGCCGTCGGGCCAGCGCGAAAGAACATGGACGTCGTTGATGGCCCCATAGGGCGTCATCACCGTTTCAAATTGTAAGGCCGCGCTCATGGCATTTTCTCCTATTCGCCGCATTGCGGTGTTTCGTGGCACAAGGCGTGCGAAATCCGCGCCCGTATCGTTCCATCATCCTGCCGCGTGCGGGAGCACGTCAGCCGGTTGCGGCGCATGTGGTCCTCAAGCCAGGGGGGCATGTGCCCGCAAACAAGTTCCAGTTCCACAAAAGGGGTGGATTCAAAAAAAGGACGCAGGGCCATTTTTGAACTGATTTCCGGGTGCGCGGCCTGAACCTCCATGAGGTTGAGGCGGAACATGCCGGGCGTTTCTGTGGGAACGGGGGCGGTGGGGGCCTCTTCCTCTCCCTGGGCCGAGGCTATGATTTCACCGGCCAGGGCATCCAGAATGTCAGGCGAAAAGGCGTCCATTTCGCACAGGCAAAAGCCCATGCGGCTCAGTTCGTTATATGCCAGGCCTGAAATGGCGGTGGCGGCAATGGCCGCGCCCTCTGGCAGCAGCCCGGCCAGCTCGCGCAGCCGTTCACGGGTTTGGGCAAGGCCTTCGCACCCGGCCAGGGAAAAAGGCACAGCCTCCCCTGGCTGCCAGTTTCTGCCGGTGGTCCAGTCGCGCCTCCAGGGGGTCAGGTGCGTGCAGGACTCCATGGTGGCAATCACGTTTTCCGTATTTTCCAGTACAGCGATGCAGTCGCAGTTCATTACGTTCTCCGTGTGATGTTGCGCGTTGCGTCGTCCGTTTCGGCTTCAAGGCGGCGTCGGCAGGCGGCGAAGGGGCGTTGGTTGCAAATCGTTGCCCCGAACGCGGTTGCGGGAACACAAAGCCTTTTTTAGCAATATGCGGCAGAGAGCGTCGTCACGAGTGCCTTTTGCCCCCGGCATGGAAGATGAGCCAGTTTGAGGGAGTGTTCTCTTGCGTTCGACTCTTGAGTCGGCGTTGCAACAAACGGCCGAGGCGCAAAAGGCACTCGTGACAATGCTCTCTGGAGCAGAACAACTGTAAAAATATTTGTCTGCCCTGCGGGATTTTTGCAAAAATTCCCGCCGCTACCTAGTTGCATGGCGAACCTGTTTCGCCGGTAAACAAACACGCAAAGTGAAGCGGCCTAAAGGCCAAAAGGGCGTGTGCCATAGCCATACCCCAAATGTTTTCCCCATCCATTCATGGTTTTTTGCGGCAGCAGCGTGGCGGCCAGACGTTCCAGTTCCATGGCCTTTTGGGCGTCCACGGCGCAAGCCGTGTTGCCCAGCCGGGCCGCCGCCGCGGTGAATGCCGCCAAACCGCAGTTTCCCGCCCGCTCGCCGATGCCCCACAAGGTGGTGTTGACATAGCGCGCGCCAGCATTGACGGCCATAAGCGAATTGGCCACGGCCATGCCGAAATCGTTATGGGCGTGCATTTCCACATCCACGCCAGCTTCGCACAGCACGCGCACCGCGCGCCAGACCTGATCCGGCGTATAACAGCCCACCGTGTCGCTGAGGCGCACCCTGGCCACGCCGTTTTGACGCGCCGTTTTGGCGGCTTCGCGCAGCTGGTCGGGCGAGGCGTGCGAGGCATCCTCAAAGCCCACGGTTACTTCCGCCCCCCGGCTGGCCGCCAGTGCAACGCATTTGACCAGAGCATCAAGCACTTCGCGGCGTGTGGTTTTGAGCTTGTCCTTGATCTGCCGGTCGGAAACAGGACAGCACAGGTGGATAATGTGGGGCGAGCAATCAAAGGAATGGCGCACGTCGCTTTCGCGCAGGCGGTTCCAGGTGGAGATGCGGGCCGTGGCGCAGGCCTCGCGGATAGAGCGAATGGTGTTTTTTTCGGTTTCGCCCATGGCGGGCACGCCCGCTTCTATCTGGTCAACGCCCGTGGCATCCATCATGGTTGCCAGGCGGATTTTGAGGGCGGGAGGAAAGGCGAAGCCGGGGGCCTGCTCTCCATCGCGCAGGGTGGTATCAACAATGATGACCTCAGGCATGGTCCACCTCCACGAAAGCCGTTGCGCCCGAAAGACCGCAACAGTCCGTTCGGGCAGAAGACAGGGATTCGGGGGGATGGCACATGTGACACAGGTCGTGAAACTGGGCGTCGGTGAGGCTGCACTGCTGCTCTTCGGCAAGTTTATGCACCTGTGCAAGCATATGTTCTTCCGCTTCTCGCGGCAAGCTTAAACCCATCTGGGCCGCCTTGAGGCGCAAAGAAACACGCCCGGAGTGCTTGCCAACCACGATCTGGCGTTCAAGCCCCACGACGCCCGGCGGGTAGGGTTCGTAGAGTTCGGGCTTTTTGACTATGCCGTCCACATGAATGCCGGATTCAACCGCAAAAATATCTATTCCCAGAACGGATTTGTGGGCGGGCACGTCAAGGCCCGCCTCCCGCAGCAGGGCGGCGGCCTTGGGCAGTTTGTCCAGGTGGGCGATTTCGGGGTCGATGCCCTGCGCCAACAGGCTCAGCGCCGCTTCTTCAAGCGCGGGGCCCGCTTCGGGCCCGTGCAGGGCAGAGCCGCCGATGCAGCCCGCCACGCGAAGCCCCCCCTTGCGCAGCCACAGCACGGCCAGGGCCGTGGCGCAGCCCGCCTGATCGCCGGGGCAGAATTCAATGCTTTCCTTGATGGCGGCAAAGCGCGGCCAAAGATCGGTTTCAAACGAATACAGGGCGTCGCAGCAACCGCTGAGGCGCGCCCACGAACCGTGCCCCGCAGGGCGCTTGCCCGCGCGGCGGGCAATAACGCCAGCGGCGGCGAATTGCAGATCCGGGGGAAGTTCCACCACAAAACCCATGTGGTGCAAGAGGTCGATCCATTCCCCGGACCAGAGCGCGAAAGCGTCTGCGCGCTGCCGCTCTTCCCGCGTGCATGCCTGCGGCAGCGCGCGGTAGAGCAAGCAGAGCGTTCTGTCCACGAATTGCGGCATGGAAATAACCTCGAGGCAAAGAAAGCGTGCCCCGGCCTGGCCGGTTTGCCTCCGGCCAGGCCGGTGGAAGGAGCCGTGATCTACCCGCAGAGCGCCCTGGCGGCGTCGTTCACGGCCTTGTCCACATTTTCATAGAGGGTGAAGACCCTGATACCCTTGGTTTCAAGCTTTTTCAGGGGGCTGTCGCCAATGCGCAGGGCAAGCACGCCCTTGCAGTCGTCCACAGCGGCCAGAATGCCCGCCATGCGCCCGCCTTTTTCGCCGCAATCATCCATGCCGTTGCAGTATTTCGAAACACTGCGCGTTTCCACATAGCTGGCGGCCTCGCCATCGCTTTCATAGATATAGAACTGTTCCGCCTGGCCGAAATGCTGGTCCACGGTCATGCCGGTTTTGGAGGCCACGGCAATGCGAATCTTGCGGGCCACGGCAGGCTTGATTTCCGTGAGGGCCTGGGCTTTTTCGGCCGCGGGCGGGCGGTAGTCGATGGACTTGTCGTTGCCCAGCAGGCCCACGGCGTCGGCGCGGCACTGCTTGCAGTGGTACATCTGCTTGAGCGTGGGTTCGCAGCTGCGGCGCATGTCCATCAGTTCTTTGTTGCTCACCAGGGGCATGTGTTCAAAGACGCTGCCCTTGACCGGGATAAGCTGCATGATGTTGGTCATCATTGCGCCAAGCTCGCGCGCGGTTTCCACCACCTGAGGAATATGCCCGTCGTTGATGCCCTTCAGCAGCACAGTGTTGACCTTGCACACAATGCCAGCCTTCGTCAGCGCGCGCAGGCCCGCCATCTGGTTGGCCAGCAGCAGCGCGGCGGCGGTTTCGCCCGTGTAGCGCTTGCCCCGGTACATGGCGAACTTGTAAATTTGCGCGCCAATGGCCGGATCCACCGCATTGATGGTGACGGTGGCGTGGCTGACGCCCACGCGCTTCATGTCTTCCACAAATTCAGGCAACGCCAGACCGTTGGTGGACATGCAGAAGGTGATGTTGGGGTCTTCCTTGCGGATCATTTCCAGGGTGCGGAAGGTTTCTTCAGGATTGGCCAGCGAATCGCCGGGGCCGGCAATGCCCACCACCGTGAGGTTGGGCATGTCGCGCTTCACTTCCAGAAAACGTTCAAAGGCCTGGGTTGGGGTGAGCACGGCGGTTGTGACGCCGGGGCGGCTTTCGTTGGCGCAGTCATACTTGCGCAGGCAGTAGTTGCAGCTCAGGTTGCACTTGGGGGCGATGGGCAGATGCAGCCGCGCGGAGGTGGCGCAGGCCCCACAGGAGAAACAGGGGTGGGTCTTGGTGCGCTCGGCGTTGACGGCGGCTGCTTCAGGGGCTGCGGCAACAGGTTCGGGCATCTCAATGCGGGGCGTTGCGGCTTCCATGGGCGTTTCATCCTTAAAGTATTTGTCGAAGAGCTCCTCGCGGAAGCTGCCTTCGGTGTGCTGCAACATGGCGTTGGCCGTGGCTTCCATGAGGCTGAGGGAGCCGTCATAGAACAGCATGCGCGTGTGCTGGCCGCCGACCCTGTCGTGAATGGGAAAACCATAGCGCAGCAAGGGAACATGGTGGTGTTCCTCAATGCGGCGGCCATCGGAATTGCCCAGCATGAGGTTGGCCTTGCGCGCAAGCAGCGCGTTTTCAATGGCCGTAAAGTCCGCAAAGTTCAGCACGTCGAATTCGCCGCTAAACTGGGTTTCCGCCGCCTGGGCCATATCGGCCGCGAGGGCCTTTTCAAAACCGGCGCAACGGCTGCCGGTGGCGGCCACCACGGGCACTGCGCCGTTTTCAACGCTGGCGCGCACCAGGGCCAGCACCATGTCCGGCTCGCCGAACACGGCGGCGCGGCACTGCGCGTTATATTTGTGCGCGTCAATCATGGCATCGAGATAGCGGGAGCGGTCTTCGCTCACCACGGCGGGAAGAACGCCGCCCAGGGCTTCCAGGGTGGCCACAAAGGCATCGGTATCGCGCAGGCCCACGGGCAGGTTCATGCGCAGCATGGGCACGCCATAGGTATCGCGCAGGTATGCGCCCGGTGAATAATCTTCGGGGCAGAAGGGCGAAAGCTCAAGCGTCATGCGCGCCCCGGCCATCAGGGCAATGCGCGAAAGCGGCGTGCCGTGCTGGGGCAAACGGTTATAGTTTTCCTCATGCCCGGAATCGAGGTTCTGCGAAAGATCGGGCAGCAGCACATATTCGATGCCGCAGGCATCAAGAAGATTTTTCAGGGCTCTTGTATCCGCCGCCGAAAGGTGCCCGGTGATGATGTTCACCAGGTTGTTGGGCGTGGCGTCCATGGGAACGTGGCGCACGATGGCGTGCAGCGCCCGGAAGAAGCCCTCGAACTGGGAACCGCCGTAGCCGGGCGAAGACACGGGAATGATGGTGGCCGTCACTTCCGGGTGTTCGTCCTTGAACTGCTTGATGATGGCGGGCACATCCTCGCCGATGGTTTCGGCCAGGCATGTGGTGGAAACGGCGATAACCTCGGGGTTATAGAGCTTGATGAGGTTTTCAAGACCCTTCAAAAGGTTTTTGGCGCCGCCGAAAACGGTTCCTTCTTCCGTAAGGGAGGAGGAGGCGATGTCCACAGGTTCGTTGTAGTGTGTTGCCATGTGCCGCCGAATATAGGTGCTGCACCCCTGCGAGCCGTGCAGAATGCTCATGCTCTTGCTGATGCCGTAAAAAGCGCTCACAGAGCCCATGGGCATGCACATCTTGCAGGGATTCGAGTTCAGGTTGACAAGATTGGCGCTCATTGTCTTCTCCTTTGTTCCAGGCGGCCTTGGCCGCGGCGGCGGGCAAACTGCGTTGCTGGGCGTTTGCGCGGTGCGTTAGAAATGTGCTGCTCTTGCTGCCAGAGCTTCGTGAACCAGGCCAGCCTGTGCGCGGGCCGCCTCGGCAAATGAGGCGTTGCCGCGCGTGAATTGCCACACGGGACTGTTGAGGGAAAGGTTGACCTCGCGCGTGAAGTTTTCCACGCCTTCAAAACCGCCGAGGGCGTGCTTGCGCTCGTGGTTGTGGTCGCAGAAGGCGATGCCCAGCTTGTAGGCCAGGGGGCGTTCCTTGACGCCGCCCACCAGAATGTCCGCGCCTTTCTGCTTCATAAAGGTTTCCAGCTCCGCCGGGTTGGCGTCGTCCAGAATGACGGTGCCGGGGTTCACCAGGCTTGAGATAACCTCGTAGTCTTCGGGCTTGCCGGTCTGGGTGCCCACCACAACAGTTTCGATGCCCATTTCGTTGAACTGGCGGATCAGGGAAATAGCCTTGAAGCCGCCGCCCACAAAAATGGCGGCCTTCTTGCCCACAAAATGCGGCTTGTATTGCTCGAGAAATGCTTCGGCCCTGGGGCCGCGTTCGGCAATCAGCGCTTCGGCGCGCGCCCGCGCCGTGTCGTCGTTGAGGCGGTCGGCCACCTGCCGCAGGGCGGTGGAGGTGTCTTCCACCCCAAAGAAGCTGGCGCGCATCCACGGCACGCCCATTTCTTCTTCCATGCGGCGGGCCAGGTACATCATGGAGCCAGCGCACTGCACAACGTTGAGCTGCGCGGCCGGGGCCTTGATGAGGGTGTCATAGGCGGCGTCGCCCGTGAGGGTGGCCACCACGGGAATGCCCATTTCGCGCAGATAATTTTTGATGATCCACATTTCGCCCGCGAGGTTGTAATCGCCAAGAATATTGACGCCCTTGACCTTGGGCTGGGCGGCATGCGGCTCCATAAGCTGAATAAGAGCGTTGCAGGCCATGCGGTAGCCGGTGGACTTGGTGCCCGAAAATCCGGGGGCCTTGACGGCGATAACGCGGATGCCGTGCTTTTTTTCGGCATTGCGGCACACGGCCTCAACATCGTCGCCGATGACGCCCACAATGCAGGTGGCATAGACAAAAATGAGCCGGGGAGAGTAGTTGGCCACGGCCTCGTCGATAGCCCTGGTCAGCTTTTCCGCGCCGCCGAAAACAATGTCTTTTTCCTGCAGGTCGGTGGAAAAACTGTTGCGGTAAAGTTCAGAACCGCTGCTGAGGCTGCCCCGGATGTCCCAGGTATAGCTGGCGCAGCCGATGGGCCCGTGAACAATGTGAAAAGCATCGGTGATGGGGTTAAGCACAACGCGCGCACCGCAGTACACGCAAGCCCGCTGGCTAACGGAACCGGCCACGCTGGCCGTATCACAGCGCAGACCGTCGCCGCTGCAGCAGCTCCCGCCCTTGCTTCCCTTTTCCTGAATGGACGTGCGGCGTTCTTCAAGTATTTCCATAGCCATGGGAAACCCCCTTGAAAGGGGCGGGGGATGAACCCCCCGCACCCTCTTTCGCGGCCTTAGGGCCGTAACTTACATAACAAGTTCCATATCTTCGTCGGCGCAGGTGCGGTCATACTTGTCCATGAGCGCATCGGCTATCTTGGTGGCCAGGAAGAACGCGCCACGGTAGCCCACGATGGGCTGCGAGCCGTGTCCGTAACGGTCGAGCACGGGGAAGCCCGCGCGCACCAGCGGAATGTCTTCGGCCTTGGCGATCTGCTTGCCGTGCGAGTTGCCCAGCAGCAGGTCCACGGGTTCTTCCTTGATGAACTGGTGCAGGTCAAAGAGGTCTTTGGCCGCAAAGGCCTTGCACTCTTCTTCCTTGCCGTATTCCTTGAACATGGCCGTGGCCAGCTTGACGAAGGTTTCACCGGGGGTGCCGGTGAGCACATATTTGGGAATCATGCCCAGTTCCAGGCAGAAGCGGGCCATGCCCAGCACCGTGTCGGGGTCGCCGTACACGGCAACCTTTTTGCCGTAGAAGTAGGGGTTGGCGTCCAGCATAAGGTCCAGCAGGCGGCCGCGTTCTTCGTCGATGAGCGGATCAACATCGCCCCCGTTCAGGGAGGCCATGGCCATCACAAAGGCGTCGGTATCGGCCAGGCCGATGGGCAGGGGCAGCAGGGAGAAATCCACGCCGCACTTGCGCTTGAGCTGGGTGGCGGGTTCCTCGCTGGTGAGGCGGCCAAGCGCCAGCACCTTGCGGCAGGCGCCCAGCGAACGAATTTCTTCAACAGTGGTGCCGCCGTCGGGATACATTTTGTATTCCCCGGTCATGGGCGCGTCCATCACGTTGCTGCAATCGGGGAACATGATGTACTTGAGCTTCATCAGGTCAACCATGTGCTTGTATTCGCGCACATCGCCGGGGTTGACGAAGCCGGGGAACACGGCCACGGTTTCCGTGGTCTTGCCCTTGTTGGCCAGGTATTTGATGAAGCCGGCCATCATGTTGCCAAAGCCCGTGACATGCGAACCCACATAGCTCGGGGTGTTGCAGTGAACCACCAGCTTGTCTTCCGGAATCTCCATCTCGTCGATATAGGTCTTGAGGTCGTCGCCGATGGTTTCGGAAAGGCAGGTGGTGTGTACGGCGATGATGTCGGGGTTATACACCTCGAACACGGTTTTGACGCCCTGGCGGATGTTGGGACCGCCGCCGAACACGCACGCGCCTTCGGTGAAGGAGCTTGTGCAGGCGATGGCCGGTTCCTTGAAGTGCCGCGAGAGGTAGGTGCGGTGATACGAAACGCAGCCTTGCGAACCGTGGCTATATGGCATGCAGTTGTGCACGCCCAGCGCCGCGAACAGCGCGCCCACCGGCTGACAGGTCTTGCACGGGTTGATGAGAACGCCCGAGCGATTGATGTGCGTCTTGGGTGTGAGGTTCAGCATACTATTCTCCCACGGTTCCTTGCAGGGTGGCGCGATTCTTCCAGGGCGGCGTGACCATGTGCCACGCGGGGGTGAAGTACCCCATGCACAGATCGTGGCCGAACTGCACGGCGCCCTTGAAGCCGGCATAAGGTCCGCTGTAGTCATAGCTGTGCAGCTGGCGCGAGAGGGTTCCCGCCTTCTGCAGGGCATACTTGTCCTTGATGCCGGAGAAGAACATGTCCGGCTTGAGGATCTCCATGAACTTGTCGGCTTCGTACATGTTGAGGTCGTCCACCACGTAGGAGCCTTCAACCATGTCGTGGATCATGCCCTTGTACTGTTCAAGCGGAATTTCGGCCGCCAGCTTGTCGTACTGTTCCTGGGTGAGATAGGCGTGGTATTTCTTTTCGTCCTTCTCAACCGTGATGTGCTCAATGTTCTTGCTGTCCGCGTCTTCCTTGATGTTGGGGATGATTTCGCGGCCTTCGTAGTCGTCGCGGTGCCCGAATTCATACCCGGCCAGCACGGTGGTGACGCCGAAATCCTTAAGCAGGCCCTGATAGTGGTGGGAGCGGCTGCCGCCAACGAAAAGGGCGGCGGTTTTGCCATCAAGGCGGGCCTTGTAGGCGGCCACCTGATCCTGCACCTCGGCCAGTTCTTCGGCGATAACCTGTTCCGTGCGCTCAATAAGGGCCTGATCGCCGAAATAGGCGGCCATGTGGCGCAGGCTGTCGATGGTGCCTTCGAGACCTATGAAGTTGACCTTCAGCCAGTCAACGCCATACTTGGTCTTCATCATTTCGGCGATGTAGTTGATGGAGCGGTGGCACTGCACGAGGTTGAGGTTGGCCTTGTGCGAGCTGGCGATGCGTTCCACCGATCCGTCGCCCGTGAACACGGAAACCACTTCGTAGCCGATCTTTTTGAGAATGCGTTCCTGTTCCCAACCGTCGCCGCCGATGTTGTATTCGCCAAGGATGTTGACGGAATACTTGGTGGCGGGCTCATAATCGCCGGTGCCGATAACGCGCTTCATCAAGCCGTTGTTGGCGATGTGGTGACCAGCGGACTGGCTGACGCCCTTGTAGCCTTCGCAGCTGTAGGCCACGCAGCGGATGCCGTATTCGTTTTCAGCTTCTGCGGCCACGGCCTGAATATCGTCGCCGATCAGGCCCACAGGGCAGGTGGCGGCGATCATGATGGTCTTGGGGTGCATCAGCTCCATGACCTCGTCGATGGCCTTCTTCAGCTTTTTGGTGCCGCCAAAAACGATGTCGGGCTCCTGCATGTCGGTGGTGAAGCAGTACTGGATGAAGTTGGGATCATCCCCTTCCACCTTGGCCTTGTTGCGGCGCGTGCCCCAGCTGTAGAAGCCGCAGCCCACGGGACCATGGGTGATAAGCACCATGTCCTTGATGGGCCCGAGCACCACGCCCTTGCAGCCAGCGTAACAGCAACCCCGGTTTGTCATGATGCCGGGAACGGTGCGCGTGTTGGCAATAATCATCTGGTCTTCGGCAGGGCCGATCTTGAGCATATGCTCTTTGCGGTTCTTGAAGACCTTGGCGTTGTAGCGCTCAAGCACTACGGCATTGGCGTCCATACTCATATCTACCTTCCTTATGCGTCAACGCGCTCGCCCGTGCGAACCACATAGGATTCTTCCACCGGCATGACGAAGATCTTTCCGTCGCCGGGGTGGCCGGTGCTGTTGGCCTCTATGATGGCCTTAACAACAGTTTCGACCTTTTCGTCGGGGACGCAGATATTAAACAACCGCTTGGGGATCAGCCGGCCCACTTCCGTCAGGGATTCGCCTGCGGGGGTGCGCGGCAGTTCTCCGCTTTCCATAACCATGCGAAGGGTGGTGGGGTCCATGCCCTTTTTGCCGCGTCCGAGGCACTTCATGCACGAGTAGGAGGGGCAACCAGCCTTGGACAAAGCATCCTTTGTTGCGGCCACCATATTGGCCCTAACCATTGCGACTATTTCCTGCATGGGAACCTCCTACAGGCCGGACTTGCCGCTGCTGATGGTCCAGGCTTCGCTCACGCTGGAAACAAAGATGCGGCCGTCGCCGTAATGGCCAGTCTCGCCGGTTTTGGCGACGCGCAGGATAACGCGGATGGCGTCGTCCTTGTCTTCGTCGTTGACCACAAGCACAAGCATCTGCTTGGGAATTTCGTCATACTGAATGTCACCCACCATGATGCCTTTCTGCTTGCCGCGGCCCACCACTTCGAGTTTGGTCACGGCGGGGAAACCGGCGGCCATCAGCTCGGAAAGCACTTCGGTGGTCTTTTCCGGCCGAATGATCGTGCGAATCATCTGCATTGTTGTTCTCCGTTGTGTCGTGTTGGGTTAGGCTTCCAAAAGGCCGTGTTCCATAAGCAGTTCTTCAAGCCGTTCCTGGGTCAGGGGCTTGGGAATAACAAACATGTCGTTGCCGTCGATCTTTTTGGCCAGGGTGCGGTATTCGTCGGCCTGCTCGCAGGAGGGGTCGAATTCAATAACGGTCTGCTTGTTGATTTCCGCACGCTGCACCATGTTGTCGCGCGGCACGAAGTGGATCATCTGGGTGCCGATTTCCTTGGCCACGGCGGAAACAAGATCAGCCTCGCCGTCAACCTTGCGGCTGTTGCAGATGATGCCGCCCAGGCGCACGCCGCCGGTGTTGGCGTACTTTTTGATGCCCTTGCAGATGTTGTTGGCGGCATACAGCGCCATCATTTCGCCCGAGGCCACGATGTAGATTTCCTGGGCCTTGCCTTCACGGATAGGCATGGCGAAACCGCCGCACACAACGTCGCCCAAAACGTCATAGAACACATAGTCCAGGTCTTCGGTGTAAGCGCCCAGACGTTCCAGCAGGCCGATGGAGGTGATGATGCCGCGGCCGGCGCAACCCACGCCGGGTTCGGGGCCGCCGGATTCAACGCAGCGAATGCCCTTGAAGCCGTTTTTCAGCACCAGATCCAGTTCGATGTCTTCACCTTCCTCACGCAGGGTGTCGAGCACGCTCTGCTGAGCCAGGCCGCCAAGAATAAGGCGGGTGGAGTCGGCCTTGGGGTCACAGCCGACAATCATGATGTTCTTGCCCATTTCGCCCAGGCCGGCGTTAAGGTTCTGAGTGGTGGTGGACTTGCCGATGCCGCCCTTGCCGTAAATAGCTACCTGACGCATGAGAATCCCTCTGGTTTGATGTTCTGGCGCTCGTTGCGCTTGTCACTCTTTCTGCAGAAACCGTGCCGCATGTGTAATATGCTTAAATAATTTAATTAATTTATAATCTGCCCGCACAATCAATACAAATTTGTAAATATGACCCCGCGTGTACAACATGACGCGTTTTTCATAACATACTGATATGTAATATATTAATGATTATGCCGCGCGGGCGGGCTGATTGATGATACAAATTTGTATGAAAATGGGGTGCTCGCAGGCTGGCGGCAAAATCGTGCGCGCCTCCCAAACGCGGCGTGTTGCCCTTGAAATGGAAACGCTGCGGCGGCGGGCCGGGCGCCGGGGTCTGGCCATGGCATAAACGGCGAGCATACATGCGTGCCAAGGCTCGTTGTGGGGCAGGGGGAATGTGGCGCTGGGCGTGGGGATGCGCTGCTGGTGTCAGGGCCTGGGCCGAGGCGGGAGCGGCGGCACGTTGCGGGCAGGAATGGATGCGCACCATGGAGCGCAAAGGATTATTGGTCCGCGCTGGGGGCCTCATAGCCATTGGGGGAAATCGGTTGGGGAAATTGGCAGGGCTTTCGAGGGAAGTGTAGGGCACAGTCAACGCCCCATCCTTATGGATAGTGACGGGGGGGAAAATATGAAACAATAATGTATCAATATTTGCGGCGCAATGCCGGAACGGAAAAGCGTGAACTTGCCGTGTGCCGACGGGAAGACGCTGCAGACTTCAGGGTTTACATCCTGGCATGCCGCGTACAGCGTGGTTTTGCGGAGAAAACCAGGGGGAATGGGGCGAAGCGCTTGGTGGCGCTAAAACTTTGGGCGGCAAAGGCAGGAGTGGCCATCAGGGGCAGACACGGCAATTTGGGCAGGTTGGGGCAGACAATGCAGCCACAGCTGGCAGGGGAATTTTTGACGTGGAACATGGCAACCACAGCGCGGCGGGCGCGGCAGTTGCGGCGGAAATCGTGGGGCGCGGCAGTTGCGAGGGGCGCAGCTGTAATGGGCGGCGCGGCTAGTTCACGCTCCAGAGCAGCATTTGCAGCGAATAGTTCGTGCGCTCCACATAGCGCCCATCCGCAGCGCGAAAAGCCTCTATATGCTCGGCAAGCTGGGCCATGTCCGGTTCCGCGCCACGCCCGCGCAGCATGGCGGCGCAGGCCTCCAGCAAATGTTCCCGCGTGTGCGGCACTTCCCAGCGGCCCTCCACGGGCAACGCGGTATAGGGAATTGCGCGGGCCGCCAGCCATTCGCGCATGCGGGGCGCATCGGCAAAGGCGGGCGGCGTTACGCCGTAGCGGGCGAACAGCCCGGCCATCACATCCGAAGGATTGCGCTGCGTAAAGCCAATAAAGACAACCTGGCCCCCGGCGTGCCGCAGCAGTTTTTCGCGCGCCGCGTCGTCGCCCAGCGCGGGAGTCATGGAGGCGAAGACTATCTGGTACCGTTCGTCGCTCTTGAAGTGCTGCCAGTCGGAGCACACGGGGCGGATGTTGGTGATGCCCATGGCGGCGGCGTCCTGCATGAGGATGCGCAGCATTTCGTCCGAAACGTCCACAGCGGTGACGGATGCGGCTTCCATGGCCAGGCGCAGGGTGTACATGCCGCTGCCGCAGCCCACATCCAGCACGCTTTTGCCGCGAAAATCCACGCCGTGTTCCCTGGCCAGGCGCAGCATGCGGGCTTCATAGGTGTTGTCCCCCGCTTCATAGCGGGGAAAGGTGCCCGCACGGCTGTTCCAGAATTCTTTGGTTTTGTTGGCTTCGGTGCTGTTCGTCATGGCGGTTCCCCCTGGCCGCAGGGACGGGGCGCGCCGTTTTGCGCGGCGTCGCCCCCGCCCGAGGGCGTTATCGCATATCCAGACGCTGGCGCAGAATGCTGACGGGATGCAGGGCATATTTGCCCGTGCCGTGCATGATCTGCACGCGGCAGGTGCCGCATTCGGAAACAGCGGCCTGCGCGCCGCTTTCACGCACGCGGGCAAACAGTTCCGCGCCGATCTCCTGCGCAATGTCGTATTTTTCCTTTTTAAAGCCATAGCTGCCAGAAATGCCGCAGCAGCCCGCATCGGCGTTCTCAGTGGTGACGCCTTCAAGGCGGCGCAGCAGCTCCAGCCCCGGCAGGCCGTTGCCCTGGGCGCGCAGATGGCAGGGCGCGTGATAGATGAGCCGAAGGTCGGGAAGCTGAGAGGCCTTGCCGTCGGCGGCCAGCGAAAAATCACCGTTGTCCACCGCGTCCAGCAAGAATTCCTGCGCATCGGCAAGGCGGCACGCACCGTATTTTTGCGCGATGTCGGGGAAGTATTCCGGCAGATCCACGCGGAACATGAGGGCGCAGCTGGGGCAGCCCGTCACCACAGGCAGCCCGGCGTCGCGCCACTGGGCAAGCGCCTTGAGGTTGTGCTCGGCGTTGCTGCGGGCGTTTTGCCAAAAGCCGTTGGCCACCATGGGCAGGCCGCAGCACACCAGCTCGTCGGGCACAATAACCTTGTATCCGGCGCGGTTCAACGCCCACACCATGTCCAGACCCGTGCGCGGGTCATACACGTCCACATAGCAGCCGGGATAGAACACCACGCGGCGTTCCAGGTCCGGCTGGTGAACATGCCGCATCAGCTGGCGAAAGCTGTGGCGGGCAAAGGCGGGCAGCGGCGAGCGCTTGTCTATGCCCAGGGCGTCCAGCGCCATGCGCGTGACAGGGTTGAGCATGCCCAGGTTTTTGAGCGAGGCGGGGATGAGCCGCAGCCACTTGGCCATCAGCTCGCCGTGCCCCAGCACCCAGTCGCGCAGGCCCGGCTTGTGCGCGCGGCACTGGTCGGCCCTGGCCATCATGTTCAGGCTTGAAACCGGCACGCCGTGGGGGCAGGAGATATCGCAGTTCTTGCAGTTGGCGCAGTAGTGCAGCGATGGATCCTCGGCCAGGCCCAGCAGGCGAAAGCGCTCGTAGGCCGGGCCGATCATGCGCGGCCCCAAAAACTTGGGCGTGGCTTCCGCCACGGGGCAATGCACCACGCAGGTGGTGCAGGCGATACATTTGTCGGGATTTATGCGCACGCTCATTGGTTTTCCCCGCCGGCGGCAGCCGCTGCGGCCATGCGGCCGGCCTGCCAGCCTGTGGCGACGGCAACGCCGTGCCCGCTTTTTTCTGTTGCAAAATCATAGCCGCCGAGGCTGCGCCCGGCGAAAAACACGTTGTTCCAGCGCACGGCAGCGGCGGCGTCCACCGGCCGCATGGCGCGGTCAACGCGCACGCCCAGATGCGAAAACAGGTGACGGCCAAAAATCTCTGGCTCGGACCACTGCGCCACATCCTGCGGAACGGCAATGTCGATGCCAAAGGCGCTTTCCGTGGCTTTGCCCGGTTCAAGCCAGATGCCGCCGCCAAGAATGCCGCCGGTGGCGCCCACAAAGGCGTGCGCGGTGTGGCGGCGTTCCTGCCCCGAGGCATCGGCCACCAGGGTGGTGCAGGTTTTGCCCGCTGTTTCGGCGCGCAGCACGGTGGTGTTTTCCACCAGTTCAAAATCGTGCTGGTTCAGGGCGCGCAACAAAGCATCGCGCAGGCGCAGCCCGCCAACGCCGGGCGGAATGGAGAGCATCTCCACCACGGGGCAGCCCGCGGCGGCATTGATGGCCCGCCACACTTCCGGGTTGGCCTTGCTGCCGCACAGCGGCGGCAGCAGCACCAGGTCGCAGCTGCCCGCGTGGGCCGCCAGCGCATCCAGCAGCCACTGGCGGCTTTGGGGTTTGTCCGCAAGGCGGGCCAGATCCAGCGCCGTAACGGCGCGGTGCGTTTCGCCAAAAGGCGAGGGCAGCAGGGAATGGGCAAACTCTTTGTCCGCCCAGCTTCTATAGCGGCGCAGCTGGCTGATCACCAGCGCGGGGCGGCAATCGCGCAGGCCCTGCACGCTCAGAACAAGCACGCGCCTTGCCGTGGCCATGGCCTGGGCGTCCAGACCGGAGGGCAGCAGATAGGTCGGCTTGAGCGTGCCCATGATGGTGGGCAGCTGCGTGTTGCGGGGGCTGCCGTCTTCCGCCGTGGCGGCGTGCATGGGCCAGTGCTGCTCTTCCATGGTTTGCGAAAAGAAGTCGAAGGCCGCGCGCACGTTTTCAACGCCCAGCAAGCGGTAGGGATGTTCCTCGGGCAGCAGGGCCAGGCTTTGCCACGGGTTGGCGGCAAACCGCCCTTCGGCATAGCCCAGAAAGTCCACCGAGCCGCCGCTGATGGCCAGCGAACCCATGCCGGAGGTGAGCAGCCGCACGCTGCGCCCCTGCCGGGCCGCAACCAGGGCGGCCACAAGCCCCGCCATGCCGGAGCCGACCACGACTACGTCAACAATCCTGCTCATGTGCGGCTCCATCAAGATTAAGTGTTCCCGCGTACACGGCGCGGCCAAGTTCCATTTCCCTCGCCTGCATGCCCCAAAGGGCCGGGCGCAGCCCGCCCCAGCGTTCCTGCAAGAAACGCCGCACGTTGTCTGTGGGCGAAAATTCAAGGGGTATTTCGTGTTCCATAAGCGACGCCACGGTGCGCAGCGAGCAGAAGGTGCCCTGGCAGGTGCCCATGCCCAGGCGCGTGCGCAGGCGAATATCTGTGAGCGAATGGGTGGAGGGCGATTGCGCCACGTGTTCTATTTCGGCCAGGCTGACCATTTCGCATTCGCAGAGCAGCGGGTTGGCCTCCGCCATGGCGGCGCGTTCCAGCACCTCGGGCAGGTCGTCGCCCAGCCGGTCGGCCATAAGCTTGATGCCCTGCACGGGAAAATACTTGGCGGCGCGCTGCAGCGTGGCCTCGTCCGGGTCGGGCACGATGGCCTCTTCGGCCGTGCGGCAAGGGGTTGTAATGCCAAGCCCGGCGCACACGCGGTCAACGGCGCGTTCCGCCATCAGGCGATAGGTGGTCAGCTTGCCGCCGAAAATGGAGACGATGCCCTCAAGCCCCTGCTCGGCGTGGTCCACCACATGAAAATTGCGGCTGGCCTTGCGGCCAGAGGCATTGCCGGGCGCATACAGGGGGCGCGTGCCCGCGAAGGCCCGCAAAATGCGGTAGTTGCGCACAGCGGGGAACAGCGGTTCGCCAATGTCGAGCAGGCGCAGCACTTCTTCGCTGGTGGGCGTGGTGTCGTCCGGCCTGTCGGTGGAAGCCGAGGTTGTGCCAAGAATGGTGATGGACCCGTGCGGCACAAAAATGTCGCCATCTGAACCGGGGTGCAGCCGGTTGACCACGCGCGAGGTAAAGCGGTGGTTAAAGACCACCAGCGTGCCCCTGTCGGGGGCAACGGCCACGTCCAGACCGGCCAGGGCCGCGATGCGCCCGGACCATGACCCGGCGGCGTTGACCACAAAGGAGCAGGCAATATCAACGCTTTCGCCCGAGTGGCGGTTGAGCGCTGTAACGCCGCAAACGCGCCCGTTGCTCTGGCGGATGGCGGTGACCTCATGATAGGTGAGCATGCGCCCGCCATGGCGCTTCGCGGACATGGCGTTGTGCAACACCAAGCGGAAGCCGTCCACGCAGGAATCGGGCACGCGGAAGACGCGGCTGATTTTGGGCGAAAGGTTGGGCTCAAGGCGCAGGGCTTCTTCCACCGAAAGCTCGGCAGCTTCAATGCCCGCCTGCCCGCAGGCTTCAACCCAGCGGTCCACATAGGCGGGGTCGTCCTGCGGCGTGAGGGCAAAAAATCCTTCGGTTTCCTCAACGCACTGACGGCCAATGCGCCGCACGATCATGTTTTCTTCAATGCATTCCCGGGCGGATTCGTTGTCGCTGACGGC